>Ga0129317_1000516_pt1 | contig 40106 bp, 41 predicted proteins | sample Cm1ome_FD_94430 | JGI IMG/M metagenome (GOLD analysis project Ga0129317, IMG submission 94430) | Eastern black-and-white colobus group fecal microbial communities from Wisconsin, USA - Cm1105 metagenome | ecosystem: Host-associated > Mammals > Digestive system > Large intestine > Fecal | place... | reverse complement strand
ATCTGCCGCTTTGTCCTCCTAAACACAAATCAATTCTACATCTATAATCTCTACTGCTCTGCTACGAATATTATTCATTTTCCCGACCCATTCAAGCTGATTTTCTGCCTTTAGCTGTTCTGTCACACCCTCACATTCTGCCATCTGTTTTACCAGCCGAGAAAACATTTCCTCTGCCTGTCGGTCAATATCAGCAAGGTAACTGTTCAGTTTTCCGCTTGTCAACAAATTAGAATAAAACAGCCGTTTATGCTCTTTCAAGTAGCGTTTATGCCGCTGTCCCCATATGCCGATAGATTGTGTTTCTGTTTCGGGTAGTTTCAAATCGGGGAGAAAATAATCTCCAACCCGTATATAAGTGCCGCCCATTTCTTCAAAAATCGTCTTTGTCATTGTGTATTCCTACCTTTCATTTTGATTATCTCTAAAGCGTTTATCATGCTGTTTAGACTGTTTGGCTTGCTCTAAAAGTCCATCAATTTGCTTGCTGCCGAATACCTTACGGAGTAGTTTATAATCCCTGTTTTGCTCCTTCAGTTCAGCATTTTCAGCGTTAAGACTGCTGTTTTTTCTGCTCAACACTTGGTTTTCACGATACAGACTTGCGTTTGTTGCGTTCAGCCTGTGATAACTGTCCCACGCTTCAAAACATCGGGCAAATACGGTTTTAATAAGCGATTTTAACCTCTTGATAAGCGGCTCGGCGAACTTTGTTTTATAGGTTTTGGCTGTCATTAACCCCGATGGTTCGGGTAGATTATATTCAGGTGCAGTATCTAAGCTATCGCTTATTGCCTGCAATCGCTCAATACCGTCATCAAAATTCTGCACTCGGTCTGAAAGAGATTTCACCACATCGGTTTTCTCGGCAATCTGACTGTCAAGAGCCGATATTTCTTTTTCCCGTTCCTGCTTTTTGTAATCAAGAACGGACAAATGCTTATCGTGTGTGCCTTTCTGCTCCCACTCAATTCCGTACCGTTCCATAACGGCGGCAAGCTGTTCTTTTTCAGAAAGTACCCATTGCGACCATTCCGTATCGCCACGAGTACCGCCCTTAAATCCCTGCGCCACAAGAGCCTGTTTTAGCGACACTCTTGTATCTAAACCTCGCTTGCTACCTGTTGTAAACGGTACAAAGTCAATGTGAATATGCGGTGTTGCTTCATCCATATGCAGATGAACAGAGAACACATATAAGTTTGGATTTCTCTCTCGAAAACCCTTGTAATACTCATCCAAAATCTGCTTTGCAAGCTGTCCGTTTTCGCTTTCTGCACTCATATTATCTTTATCGCCAATCTGTAAAATCAGTTCGTGAAACGGCTTTTCCTGTTTGCCTGTACGGATTTTGTCGTAATAGTTTTCTATCTTTCGGTCTGCCCTTGTCTGCTTATCATTGTATCGTTTCAGAGCTTCATCAAATAGTTTGTGATATACTTTTTCGATGTTCTCATTGCAATAATCTATATTCAAGTGGGTGCGCTCTGGAGCAACATTCTCTGCTGTAAACTTTCGGCTGTTGTGATTGATCGAGCCCTTTCCGACCATTGCACTAATTGTTCTTTGCATTTTATCACGCCCTTTCTTTTCGGTTAGTGGTTCTGTTACTCTTGCCAAGAGTAACGCAAAAGCACTTTTGTCAGCTTCGCCAACAAAAATGCAACCTGCAAGCAGGTTTTGCGCTCTCCGAGAGGTAAGGGCTGTCCTTTGAAAAGGACACCCTTACAACCCCGTCTAAACTTTTGTGACGGTGTGTGACGATGGTGACGGTATTTTTGATACCGCACCCGCCCCTAAAATCATCGTCACACCGTCACATATCGTCACGCCTGCTCCAATCGGGATAGCTTTACTTTTCGCTCACTTCGACTGCGGCTGTTCTCATAGAAAATCTTATACTCATTTAGCAAACGCCCCGCATTGATATTCAGCTTTCGTGTGAGAGCGTTAGGCTGAATATCAAGCTGAAGAATAGAGCAAAGCTCCGTAGGCGTCCCCGTCCATTCATTACTGCCCGAAGAAAGCAATTGCGCTATCTTTTCAAGCAAAGGTTCGGGCGGTTCTTTCCAAAGCTCCGTTTCTGTCCGTTCCAGCTCCCACAGCAAAGTTTCGGTATTGCGATTGAGGTACAGCTTTTGGTCTTGCTGATCTCTGCCCGATACTTCAAGCGTGGCGGCGTTGCTTGTGCGTTTCTCTTTTTGCAGAAGAAACGCCCCATCCGCCGCACCGAGCAAGCCTGTCGTTCCCGAAATCATATTAAATTTATCATCCGCTGTTTGCTTCCTCGTGTGATGAACAAGCAGAATACAAATGCCGTACTTATCGGCAAACTGTTTCAGCCGTGTGATGATTTCATAATCGTTTGCGTAGCTGTAATTATCCCCGCCGACTTCTCTGACCTTTTGGAGCGTGTCAATGATAATCAGGCTTGTATCGGTGTGTTCCTGCATAAACCGCTGTAACTGAGCGTCCAATCCATTACCGAGACTGTCGGCTGAAACAGAGAAGAAAAGATTGTCTGTGCTGTCTGTTCCGAACATTCGGTATAGCCGTTCCTGCAAGCGTCGGTAATCATCTTCAAGAGCAAGATACAGCACCGTTCCTTTTCGGACGGTATAATCCCATAGCGGTGTGCCTGTGCTGATATGATAGGCAAGCTGCGCCATCAGGTAACTTTTGCCGAGCTTCGGCGCACCGACAAAGAGATAAGTGCCAGTATAGAGCAAGCCGTCAATCAGCGGCGGCTTGCTTGGATATACGGTGTCGTAAAGCTCTGTCATAGAAATTGTTTCAAGGTCGTTGATTTTTCCTGCTTTTTCGGATATACTATTGTCAGTACATTTTGAAATTGGCTGCTCCGTATCTGTTGCCGCAGATACATCAAGGGCAGTCATTTCTTTTTTATTCTCCATTCCCATCTTCTCCTTTCAGCCCGCCGAGAATAACGGCAATCAATTCGATTGTGTCAAGCAATTCATCATCAATACCGTTTCCTGCTTCAATCCTCTGTAATTCCGCAAGGACGGCAGCAAGCTCATTACGGAGTGCCTTATACACTCTCGGATTGCCCTGCACAACCACATCTTGGCATAAGAGCCGTCTTGTGATATAGTCCTGCTTGGTAAGCCCCGAAAGTCGTACTGCCCTGTCTATCTGCTCGCTTTCTTCGGGCGATACCCGAAACCCTACCGTGATATTTCTCCAACGGTTTTTGTTGTCCCTGTTTTTCGCTGACATATTAAAAATCTCCTTTCCCTAAATCGTCTAATCGCTCTGCCATTTCCGTCTGTTTGGACGGGAACAGGTGGGCGTACTGATAAGTGATTTCAATACTTTCATGTCCTACACGGTCTGCAATCGCCACCGCCGAAAATCCCATATCAATCAGTAAACTGATATGGCTGTGTCTCAAGTCGTGAATGCGGATACGCTTCACGCCTGCGGCTTTCGCCCCTCTGTCCATCTCGTGATGAAGATAGCTTTTTGTTACCGTGAAAATGCGGTCTTTCTTTTTCAGACCGTAAAGCATACCGATATATTCCTGTATTTCCTCACAGAGAAACTGCGGCATTTTGATTATTCGGTTGCTCTTTTTTGTTTTCGGTGTAGTAATCACATCTTCTCCGTGTAAACGCTGATAGGATTTACTAATCGTTACCGTTCCCTTGTCAAAATCAAAATCGGAGGCGGTCAAGGCTAATAATTCGCCTTCACGGATACCGCACCAATACAGCATTTCAAAGGCGTAAAAGGAAACTGGCTTATCCATCATCTCATCGGCAAATTTCTTATATTCTTCTCTCGTCCAGAACAGCATTTCCTTGTGTTCCTCGCTTCCCATATTTCCCACCTTTGCCGCAGGATTTGACCGCAATTCATAATAGCGTACAGCGTGATTGAATATGGCTGACAACTGATTGTGCAGCGTTTTCAGATAGGTTTGTGAATACGGTTTTTTCTTCTCGTCACGGTAAGCAAGCATTTCATTCTGCCAAGTGATAATCTCTTTTGTGGAAATCTCGCTGATTTTCAGTTTGCCAAAGTAGGGCAGTATCTTCGTGCGAATGATATGCTCCTTTGTCAGCCAAGTATTTTCCTTCAGACGGTTTTTCACATCGTTAATATACAGTTCCGTAAAGGCTTCAAAACTCATATCAAGGTCAGACGAGTTTTGTAACTGAAACATTCGCTCCCATTCCTGCGCTTCTTTCTTTGTGGCGAAACCCCGCTTGCATTTCTGCTTGCGTTCGCCTTTCCAGTTCACATATCTCGCCATTACATACCAAGTGCCGTTGTCCTCATTTTTGAATACTGGCATTATTTACTCTCCTTTCCTGCTCCGTAGAGCCTTTCATAAAAATACTGGCGGTTTACACGCCCTGCAATCGTAATAAATCCCTGTGCTTTCAGTTCCTCGTTCAGCTTTCTGATGAGCTTATAGGCATAGGGCTTTGATACGCTTAGTTCCTGTGCCACATCATCGGCACGAATGAATTTGTTTTCCATATCATCAGTCCTTTCATTAAATTTTCAAGTTGCCGTTTTACCCGAATGTCGTTTTTCTGTGCCTGCCCCATTTCAGCGGCGTTGCTTCGCTCGTTTCCTTTTCGGAAAGTCCTTGCAAAGACATATCCCATTCAGACGGTCATTCAGTTGCATTTATTAAGCGCATTTGCTTAATGCCCTTTAATTATACTAAGCATATTTGCTTTTGTCAAGTGGCTTTCAAGAAAATATTAAACTTTTTTGTTTCATTTTCTCTTGACAATTCCTAAACTTATATGCTATACTACTTGCAGATACATAAGGCAAGGAGTGAAACACTATGGCTATTGGCGAAAGAATACATTTTTTTAGGCTTCTGCGTGGTATGACGCAGAAATATCTCGGTACGGCTGTCGGTTTTCCCGAAAAGTCCGCTGATGTGCGTTTGGCTCAGTACGAAACAGGCACACGCACACCGAAAGCAGACTTAACGGCGGCATTGGCGCAGGTGCTTGATGTTTCCCCACAGGCTCTCTCTGTTCCCGACATTGACAGCTACATCGGACTTATGCACACCTTATTTACCCTTGAAGATATTTACGGTCTGACCGTCAGCGAAGCAGACGGAGAGGTCTGCTTAAAAGTCAACAAGGACGCCGCCGAGCTACTGAAAATGCTCTGTGCTTGGAAAGAACAGGCGGACAAGTTATCTTCCGAGGAAATCAGCAGAGAAGAATATGACCGATGGCGTTATTACTACCCGAAATATGACACCACGCAACTTTGGGCGAAAGTTCCCTCGCAGGAACTTAGCGACGCTCTTGTTGACGCTTTCAAAGACCACCTCCAATCCGACAAATAAAGATAAAGACAACAAAACGCCCTTAGCTATGAGTTACTACCCACAGCTAAGGGCGTTATAAATAATATGGATTTATTCAGAGTATGGCTCTGAACACCAGTCATACAAGCCGCTTGAAAATCATTCCGCTACCTGCAAACCACTTGATAGTGAGAATAATCGCATTTATATGACTGTTATCAATTTGTTATCAAAAGGCCTCTTGAAATGCCGCAAACCCGCATAAACACTAGGCTTTTTCGGATTCTCAATTTATTCAAACTCTATCGTTCCCGGTGGTTTACTGGTCAAATCGTAAAATACTCGATTGACTCCCTTTACTTCGTTAATAATTCGGCTCATAACTTTATTCAACACCTCATATGGTATTTCTGCCGCTTCTGCAGTCATAAAATCAACTGTTTTTACTGCTCTTAATACCACCGCATAGTCATAGGTCCTAAAATCACCCATAACCCCTACGCTTCGCATATTAGTCAATGCGGCAAAATATTGGTTGGCTTCTTTATCGAGTCCGGCTTTTGCGATTTCTTCTCTAAAAATCGCATCTGTCTCTTGTACGATTTTCACTTTTTCTGCAGTAATCTCTCCGATAATACGGATGCCAAGTCCCGGACCCGGGAACGGCTGGCGAAATACGAGTTTTTCTGGAATACCAAGTTCCAGACCGGCTTTTCGGACTTCGTCTTTAAATAAATCTCGAAGTGGTTCAATGATTTCTTTGAAATCAACATAGTCCGGCAATCCACCTACATTATGATGTGATTTTATCACTGTAGATTCTCCGCCCAGTCCGCTTTCTACGACATCTGGATAAATGGTTCCTTGTGCCAGGAAATCAACGATTCCGATTTTCTTTGCCTCTTCTTCAAAAATACGAATAAATTCTTCTCCAATAATTTTTCGTTTTTCTTCCGGCTCAGTTACACCGGCAAGTTTATCATAGTATCTCTGCTGTGCATTGACACGGATAAAATTCAGATCGAACTGGCCGTTTGGACCGAATACACTTTCTACTTCGTCACCCTCGCCTTTGCGAAGGAGTCCATGATCTACAAATACACAGGTCAACTGTTTTCCGATAGCTTTTGACAGAAGTGCTGCTGCTACAGAGGAGTCTACTCCGCCTGACAAGGCAAGAAGTACCCTTCCCTCTCCAACTTTTCCGCGAATTTCTTTGATTGCATTTTCTACAAAGGTGTCCATTTTCCAGTTTCCTGCACAGCCACAGACATCCCGTACGAAATTGGACAACATTTTCTTTCCTTCAACTGTGTGAAGAACTTCCGGATGATACTGAATGGCATACAATCCTTTTTCTTCATTTTCCGCTGCCGCCACCGGACAATCTGCCGTATGTGCAGATATTTCAAATCCCGGTGCTATTTGAGAAATATAATCTGTATGGCTCATCCAGCAAATTGTTTTTTGTGATACGTTTTTAAATATTTGGGATTCCTTTTTATCAATCAAAACTTCTGTTTTCCCATACTCACTGACATCCGCTTTCTGCACTCGTCCACCAAGTACATGCATCATGAGCTGTGCACCATAGCAAAGCCCCAGCACTGGAATACCGAGTTCAAATAACTCTCGCGAATAAGCAGGCGCACCTTCCTCATAGCAGCTATTCGGGCCGCCGGTCAGGATAATCCCCTTGGGGTTCTTACTTTTTATAAATTCAATATCTGTTTTGTATGAATATATTTCACAATATACATTACATTCACGAACACGTCTCGCGACGAGCTGATTATATTGTCCTCCGAAATCTAACACAATGACTAATTCTCTGTCCATATGTGTTCCTCCTTTAAATCTAGTATATCCTTTTGTTGTCATTTTATGGATTCATTATAAAGATGTTGAGATCAAAAGACACCGAACGGATTGTTCCGTGCTATACACTCCCACAATCCGCCCAATATTCGGACATCGTGCGGCATATGCCCCACTTTTATCCTCATATCGGGACGGGTCATTAACTCATAAAACCACTTCTGTGCAAGCACATCGTGATTTATGAGTTTTGACCTCAGCATCATTATAAATAAATCATATCCGATTTACAATATTTTCTTTTTGAAATACCAGCAGATGCCTTCACAATCACCAAAAGTGTAAAAGGAAGTCCAAACTCGGACTTCCTCTTGCTTCTTATCTGATTGATTTCTACATTTAGTTTTTATTTCTTATCTCAATCTTCCATAAATGGTAGTAATATTTCTCAATTTGTAAGCCAAGGCATGAGTAAATACCCCTGGCTTAGCTCTCCAGCACCAGTTATCGCCCAACGTGGACGGTCTGTTCATACGAGCTTCTTTCCCCAGTCCGAGAATATCCTGTGCCTGAGCAATTGTAAGGTCTGCAATACTTTCCCAGAGTTCGCTGAGCATATCCCAGTATGGTTCTTTTTCTCCCATGCGGAGATATCTTTTCGCATATTTGGCATCTTCCGGAGAAACATCTTCCAGCCATCCCATAATTGTATTGTTATCATGTGTGCCTGCATAGGCTACGCAATTTCTCACGAAATTATGTGGCAGGTATTCATTTTCGCTTTCGTCTCGGCTGTCAAATGCAAATTCCAGAACTTTCATTCCCGGGAAACCGCTTTCTTTCAACAACTGTTTTACAGAATCTGTGAGATATCCCAGATCTTCCGCAATAATATTCTGTCTTCCGATTGCTTCTTCTATCTTATGGAACAGCTTCATGCCAGGACCTTGTTTCCATTTTCCATTTTTGGCAGTTTTATCGCCATATGGAATTGCATAATAAGAATCAAAGCCTCGGAAGTGATCAATTCTGAGAACATCATATACTTCACAAATATATTTGATGCGGTCTATCCACCACTCAAATCCTGTCTGTTCCATATAATCCCATGCATAGAGTGGATTTCCCCACAACTGTCCATCTGCCGAAAATCCATCCGGCGGACATCCTGCAACTTCTGTTGGCACTTTATTTTCATCTAACTGGAACAATTCCGGGTGTGCCCACACATCTACACTGTCCAAAGATACATATATCGGAAGGTCTCCGATAATTTCGATTCCTTTTTCATTGGCATATTCTTTCAGTGCCCACCACTGTTTGAAAAAGAAGAACTGATAAACTTTCCAAAAAAGGATTTCCATTTCATGCTCTACCTGCACCTGAGCAAGTGCTTCATCCTCATGATTGCGATAGACTGTATCCCACTCACTCCACGGTTTCCCACCATGTATTTCCTTCAGTGCCATAAAAAGCGCAAAATCAGAAAGCCAATATTCATTTTCATCACAGAAACGATCATACTCTTCTGTTGGTGCTTCTAAAAATTTTTCTGCCGCTTTACGCAGAATCGGGTACCGTTTCCGATAAAGCGCACCGTAATTTACCTTGTCTGCCGCGCTCTCCCAGTCTACATTTTCATAATCTTCTGCTTCCAGAACCCCCATATTCTTCAGTTCATCTAAATCAATAAAATATGGATTGCCTGCAAAAGTTGAATATGACTGATACGGAGAATCTCCGTAGCTTGTGGGGCAAATTGGTAAAAGTTGCCAGCAGGACTGTCCACTTTCTTGTAAAAAATCCACGAAATCACGTGCCGTTTTTCCCATTGTTCCTATTCCATATGGCGATGGAACAGAAGAAAGGTGCATTAAAATCCCACTCTTCCGCAAATTATTCACGCTCCTTCTCAATAACTTTTGTTGTCTCTCCGGTCCAAAATTCAAACGGTATTCGTTCATAATGCGCCGCCATTTTGCCACCGATACAACGTAACAATAATTCTACACATTGCTTTGCAATCTCAGCACTTGGCTGTTTGATGGTCGTAAGTCTTGGAACCACATACTGTCCCAGTTCTATTCCATCGAATCCGACAACCGAAATATCTTCCGGCACGCGAAGTCCCTGATCCCGGATAGCTCGAATGGCTCCCAGTGCCGTAACATCTGAAATTGCAAATACTGCTGTAATGTCTGGCATTTTATCCATCAATCTGAGCATAGACTCATATCCACTTTCCATCGAGAAACATGCCTGTTCAAACTGTATTTCTGATGAAAATGGAATACTTTTCTGTTGAAACGCATCTCTGCATCCCAGGTATCTGCGTTTTGCCGGATTTTCATATGCCATTTCACCACCTAAGATTCCTATGTTACGATGACCCAAATCCAGCAAATATTCTATAACGGTCTTCGCTGCGCTCCCATCATCGATACTCACGCTGGAAAGATTCGCAAATCCCAATGTTTCCGCTGTATTTGTAACCATAACACAAGGGATTTTGATCGCTTCAAATCCTCTTCGAAAGTTTTCCAGGTTACTTCCCAAAAACAGTATCCCCATAGGAAGGCGCTCAACACAAATCTGAATCGCCTGCTGCACCTCGTCGTCGTCTTCATCTAAATAATAGATCAAACATGCATATCCTCTGTCTTTGATCATTCCTTGTAAAGTTTCCAACAAGTCGGCAAAAAGCATATTTTTCGCACCTTTTACAATAATTGCAATTCCATCATTATTCTGCTGCTTCAGATGTTTTGCATTACTGTTTATTCGAAAATTATATTTTTTTACCACTTCCATCACTTTTTTTCTTGTTTCCTCAGAAACATTCGGATTATTATTCAATACACGCGATGCGGTTCCTACTGCTACGCCTGCCTTTTTTGCGATATCCTTGATGGTCATATGGATCATCACTCCCGTTCTTTAACCTTTTACTGCTCCCGCAGCAACACCTTTGATAATGTACTTCTGGCAGAACAGGTAAACGATAATGACAGGAATAATACTAATCATGATAACTGCCATTGTTGCTCCCAAGTCGACGGTACCGTAACTTCCTTTCAGATACTGTACATGAATTGGAATTGTCATATATTTCGTTCTGTCTAATACGAGATATGGAAGCAGGTAATCATTCCAGATCCACATAACTTCTAACACACCTACAGAAATTAAGATAGATTTCATCATTGGAAATACAACTTTAAAATATGTAGCAATTGCTCCACAACCATCAATAGCTGCTGCCTCTTCTATTTCCAGAGGAATACTCTTGATAAACCCAGTAAACATAAACACCGCAAGTCCTGCACCAAATCCCAGATATATAATTGGAATTGTCCATGGTGTATTCAGCCTTAATTTATCTGCTGTGCTTGACAATGTAAACATTACCATCTGGAATGGCACGATCATTGAAAAGATACATAAATAGTACATAATCTTAGAAAACAAATCGTTTACTCGTACAATATACCATGCAGCCATTGATGTGCACAATAAAATTAATGCTGTAGAAACTACTGTTATGAATAAACTGAAGAAAACAGATTTCAAAAATGGGTAATTTCCAAATGTCATACCTTTGATATAATTTGCCCATCCAACAAACGATTCTGAATTTGGAAATGCAAATGTATCTGTATTTACATAAGCATTTGCCTTGAAAGAGTTAATCAATACCTCGAAAATAGGAATTAAATATACCACACTGATAACTGCAAATACAACAGTTAATATTTTATTTCCAAAGCTTCTTTTTTCTGCCATTACTGCTGCACCTCCTTCTCGCGTGTAAATCTAAGCTGAGCCAAAGCTAAAATTGCTACAAGAACAAAGAACAGTACCGCTTTCGATTGTGCAATACCTCGACTGTTTGCTCCTGTATAGAATGTCGAATAAATATTTAATGCTAACATTTCTGTTGTATTTACCATACTGCCGTCAGCGCCGAATTTCACCGGCATACCGCCTGTGAGTGCCAGGTTCTGGTCAAACAGCTTAAATGAATTTGTCAATGTCAAAAAAATACAGATAGTAAATGAAGACATTACATTTGGAATTGTGATCTTAAATAATGTCTGCCATTTATTTGCTCCGTCAATTTTAGCAGCTTCCATCATATCTTCCGGAACGCTCTGTAAACCGGCAATATAAATGATCATCATATATCCGATCTGCTGCCAGCACATAAGAATAATCAATCCCCAGAAACCATATTTTGTCTCCGCAAGAAGAAATGTGCCGTATTTTTGTAAAATACCATCAAAAATCATAGACCAAATATAACCAAGTACAATACCACCAATCAGGTTTGGCATAAAAAATACGGTACGGAAAATATTTGCACCTTTAATATTCTGTGTCAGTAAATATGCAACCGTAAATGCAAACAAGTTAATCGCAATAATTGATACAATTGCAAATATAGTTGTATATCCAAATGAATATCGGAAACCGGCATCCTGTAATGCAGAAACATAATTGCTTAAGCCAACAAACGTTGCGTTTTTAGGAATTGTGAATTTACAAAATGAAAGATATATCCCCTGCGCAAATGGCCAAATAAACCCAATACAAAACGCTATAAAAGTTGGAAGCATAAAAATAGGAAAACATCTGCGTATCGGCTTAGAAACAAGATGCCCATTTACCGCCGCTGCTGATGCTTTATTTTTTCTTTTTTTCATAACAGCTCATCCTTTACATACATAATACATACTTGTTACAACGAGATGAAACACGCTTTGGGAGTTTCACTCGTTCGCGTGCGGCGGCGAATGAAAAAGCAAGCATTTCCGCTCGCCTTGTGCCTTCGCGAACAAAAGGGGGAGCGCAACATGCCCTCCCCCTGATTTTCCAGTTATTACTGTGCCTTATACTGTGTAGCCCATCCATTTACGAATGCTGCTTCAACATTTGCCCAATCTCCACCATTAGCTGAGTACTGTAATAATGCTGACTGAACTCCAGCTCTCCACTGATCTACGTTTGGAGTATAGTTGAATGCCCATGTTACATTGTATTTTCCATCAGCAAGACACTGGTTAGCTGCTTCACAGAATACGTTAGTAGCTGTTTTAGCCTGTTTGAATGGAACTGCACCAAACTGTTCTGCCATCATTGTTGTGCCTTCATCAGATGTTACTACCCATTTAAGGAAATCTAATGTAGCCTGAATATCTTCTTCAGAAGCCTGGCTATTTACTGCCCAGCAGTTTTCTGTACCGTTGCAAAGACCTGCTTTTTCTTCCCCTTCAACACCACAGTAAATTGGAAGCATTGTAAGGTCATCTGGATTCATCTTGAATCCTTTGCTTTCATCAAGAACTAAGTTAGAATATTCCCAAGAACCATTCTGGAAAAATACTGCCTGACCCTGTCCGAATTCAGCTTCTGATTCATCACCTGTTTTATTAGCAAGTACTGTAGGTTCACATGTTGCATTGTTGATGTACAGATCCCAGATATTTTTATAGTTTTCAAGGTAAGCACCTGTAACTGTTTCCGGCTGTTCTTCTACTTTGTCATCACGGAATTCATAATATAATGGCATATTTGCAAGATGTCCTGTAAATCTCCATGCTGATGAACCATCAAGACCTGCTGAAGAGAATGCTGAGAAACCAAGTTCATCTTTACGAGCTGTAATATCTTCTACAATAGCTTTTAATGATTCAAAATCTTTAATATCAGATACTTCGTATCCAGCTTCTTTTAACAGCGCTTTGTTTGTAATGATACCAAATGATTCATAACAGTAAGCGATTGCATATACTTCTCCGTTATCGCCTTCCAGATTGTATTCTGTTGTTGACATTTCTTTATATACATCTGTGTCTGCTAAATCATAGATATAATCTTTCCATGTTGCAAGTGCGCTTTCATTACCAACCTGGAATAATGTCGGTGCGCTGCTCTTGCCCATTTCTGTTGTCAATGTAGATTCGTATTCCCCTGAAGCTGCTGTTACAACTTTAACCTCTACACCTGTTTCTTCTGTGTACTTAGTAGCCAGATCCTGCCATGCCTGATCTGCTTCCGGTTTAAAGTTTAAGTAATAAACTTTACCTTTTCCATCGTCGCTTGAAGCTTTTTTGCCCTCGCCGCAACCAGCCAATAGTGACATTACACATGTTGATGCAAGCATCAATGCCAAAAGTCTTTTTTTCATAATTTTCCTCTCCTAATCTTTCATCTGACTTCTTTTTTTGGAAACGTTTCAACGCGCGTTTTAATAACTAATTTATATATAAATCTTTTTGTCAAAATATTCAAGCACTTTTTGTCTTTTGCCCTCATTTTTGTGAATTCTTCAAAAAACAGGGTTCTATTTTGTGCTTTTTGCACAATGAAAAACAGGTGTAAATCGCTTTAGTACTTCACTTTGCTGATTTGCACCTGTTTTTTCTCAATGTTCCATATGAAGATATTTTTCTCTGGTAGCCAGTCCGCCTCGAATATGCCGTTCAGACTTATTGGTATCCAAAACCTTTCTGGCTTCTGCGGCAAGCGACGGATTGATCTGCCCAAGGCGCTCTGTCACATCTTTATGTACCGTACTCTTGCTTATTCCAAATTTCTTCGCTGTCTGTCTGACCGTTGCATTCGTGGTAATAATATAATTTGCAATTTCGATTGCACGTTGCTCAATATAATCTTTCAATTAAGACCCTCAATGACATTGTTTTTACAATCTATGCAGACATAATGAACAATATGCGGCATCGCCCTCACATAAGACTTATCCATTACGCATTCGATAATTTTTTGTTATTTTTTATCTTCCTTTAGAGAAAATGTTTTTTCGCGAAAAATTTTCACAAAAAACAGGTATCTACGCTCCTTAAAACCGAGTGTAAATACCTGTTCATTCCTTATTTGATTTTGTAAAATCCCTCTTTCAGCTATCGCTTTCTAACCGATTCAACTGTATAATTATTATACCACATAAAGTTTATCCGTTTATTTGAGGAAAATATATTCTTTGTCATTCGACAGATCTTCTCTGAATACATATCCCTGCCTGTCAAATGTTTTGATTTCTTCTGGATTCTCAATTTCTCTTTCTGCCATAAAACGCACCATTTCTCCTCTGGCCATTTTCGCATAGGTTCCTTTCTGAGTTACTTTCCCGTCCACCAATTCTGCAAACACGCAGGTGATACAAATATCTTCTTCCGTCAAATATTTTTCTATGCACCTGGAATATTCTTTTGATGCCAGATTTATCACGATATGCGAGGTATCCATCACTTCATCATACAGTTTTGTTCCCCAGTACGCATACAAATCTCTACAACCGGCTACCGCAGCCTTTGCCTGCATCTCCAAACGATACGGAATAATACCGTCCATTGGCTTTAACACACCATAGAACCCAGAAAGAATCCGCAAATGCTCTTGCACATAGCACAGCATTTTTGACTCAAATACGGTCGGCGCCATATACTGATATTGAATTCCTTCATAGGAAAGGATTGCCGGAGTCAGATTATTGTACAGATCAAATGCTTTGACTCTCTCAAAATTTTGTTCTGCTATTTTGTCATTACAGTTCCAAAGTTTTTTCAGATTATCAAAGCTCTGACTCTGCATCCATGTCTTAATTATTTCTGTTTCTTTGATGTATATTGGCAAACCTTGTGTTTCCAGAGAATCTGTATTCCGATTCATTTTTTTCGCCGGAGAAATCATAATTTTCATTTTCTTTATCTCCCACAGCCATGTGAACAATTTTTGCAATTCCCTGTGCATCCACATGTTGCTTTATTCTTAAAAATATGTCTCACAGCAATACCGGCTGCTGCCACAATAATTGCCAACAATAAAATATCTATGATATTCATTTACATACCTCCCAATGCAATGCCGATCAATCTTACGACAAATGCCACGATCCACGCAATCACACATTGCCATACAACCACTCCTGCTGCCCATTTGCCGCCCATCTCACGTCGCACAGCAGCAATCGCTGCCACACAAGGTGTATAGAGAAGGCTGAACACAAGTACAACTGCCGCTGAAAGACTAGTAAGTGCTCCTTCCACATTTCCGGCAAAAAGAATTTCCATGGTAGAAACTACACTCTCTTTTGCCATAAATCCGGAAATAAAGGATGTACAGATTCTCCAGTCGCCGATTCCGAGTGGCTGGAAAATCGGAACGATAATTCCTGCAATCGATGCCATAATACTATTCTGAGAATCCGTCACCAGATTCAATCGGAAGTCAAAGCTCTGAAGGAACCAGATGACAATGGTTGCGACCAGAATCACCGAGAACGCTCTTTGCAGAAAATCTTTGGCTTTATCCCAGAGAAGTTGTCCCACATTCTTTGCACCAGGCATACGATAATTTGGAAGTTCCATAACAAACGGAACGGCCTCTCCTTTGAATAATGTTTTCCGATAAAGCATAGCAATGAGAATTCCCACCAAAATACCGAGAAAATATAAGCCTGTCATGATCAGACCGCCATGTCCCGGGAAAAATGCATTTACGAAAAATGCATAAATTGGCATTTTCGCTGTACAGCTCATAAACGGCGTGAGAAGAATTGTCATTCTTCGATCTCGCTCACTCGGCAGTGTACGGGTTGCCATAACAGCCGGAACCGTGCATCCAAATCCTATCAAAAGCGGAACGATACTTCTTCCGGATAAGCCGATCTTTCTAAGCAACTTATCCATCACAAACGCAACTCTGGCGATATATCCACTGTCTTCCAAAAGCGACAGGAAGAAAAATAACACAACAATAATCGGAAGGAAACTAAGCACACTTCCCACACCGGCAAAAATACCATCGATAATCAAGCCGTGAATCGCTTCATTTACGCCGGCGGCCACAAGGGCGGCATCCGTTAGTTCTGTCAAAGCTTCAATTCCCATTTCCAGAATCCCCTGAAGCCATGCTCCGACTACATTAAATGTCAGATAAAACATTGCGAGCATAATCACTGCAAACATTGGAATTGCGGTGTATTTTCCAGTAAGAATCCTGTCTAATTTTTCACTTCTGATCTTTTCTTTACTTTCATGCGGTTTCGTAACTGCCGCCTCACATACTTTAAAAATAAAGCTGAATCGCATATCCGCTATCGCCGCACTCCGGTCAAGCCCCCGCTCTTTTTCCATTTGCACAACAATATGTTCTATACTTTCGATCTCATTTTTATCAAGATCCAGTGCTTTTTCTATCAGCGGGTCGCCTTCCACCAATTTGCTTGCCGCAAAGCGGACAGAGATTCCCGCTTTTTCCGCATGATCCTGTATTAAATGGCTGACCGCATGCAGACACCGGTGTACCGCACCGCTATGACGATCTTCGTCACAGAAGTCCTGACGCAGCGGTTTTTCCTGATACCTTGCAATATGTATGGCATGGCTGATAAGTTCTTCAATTCCCTGATTTTTCGCCGCCGAAATAGGAATAACCGGAATCCCAAGCTGAGCCTCTATTTCATTTACATCAATACTTCCACTGTTTCCAATCACTTCATCCATCATATTAAGTGCAACTACCATCGGAATGTCCATTTCCAAAAGCTGCATGGTGAGATACAGGTTTCTTTCGATATTTGTAGCATCCACAATATTGATAATCGCCTTTGGTTTTTCGTTCAAAACGAAGTTACGGCTCACAATCTCTTCACTGCTGTAAGGAGACATGGAATAAATTCCCGGAAGGTCTGTAATTAAGGTATTCGGATGTCCTTTGATAGAACCATCTTTACGATCCACGGTAACTCCAGGGAAATTTCCCACATGCTGATTCGATCCTGTCAGCCGATTAAACAGCGTTGTTTTTCCACAGTTCTGATTTCCTACCAGCGCATAGGTCAGTCTTACATCATCGGGAAGTGGATTTTCCACCTTACGGTCATGGTATTTTCCGCCCTCTCCAAATCCTGGATGATGCATCGTTTTCTTTACTTTTTTTATTGACTGCGTCTGGGTCGCTTCCACTTCGGTTACTTCAATCTGAGCCGCATCCGCAAGACGCAGTGTTAATTCATAACCATGAATTTTCAGTTCCATCGGGTCTCCCATCGGAGCCAGTTTTACCACGGTAACCTCTGCTCCCGGAATGACTCCCATATCCAGAAAATGCTGTCTGAGTGATCCTTCGCCGCCGACTGCGGTTACGACCGCTGTGCCGCCAACTTTGATTTTATCTAATGTCATTGCCTCTTTCTCCTTTATGTAAAGTCAATCTATTTGTAACTTTTTCTTTTGATTAGTATAGACTAACCGTTAGTTAGTGTCAAGCACAAACTGATATTTTTTTGCTAATTGAAATACATCAATAACATAATCTGTATCACCAAAATAGCAGGAATCCCTACTTGAAACTTTCTTTTTGCTGTTTTATGTCGGAAAGAATACATCCCGGCCAACGCTCCAACAGAACCTCCCACAGCCGCCAGCAGAAACAGCGTCTTTTCCGGAACTCTGAATTTTTTCTTTATTGCTTTATACTTATCAACCCCAAATACCACAAACGTGATAATGTTAATCAAAATAAGATAAATTTCAAACACTTCATTTACTTGCATCCTTCCATTACCTTCCTGTTTCCCACAAATAGTACATGAATTCCGGAACCAGTTTCTCCCAGTCAGCCTCACAGTGTCCACCGCCGACCTGACAGTCTATTTTGACATTTCCGCCTTTTTCCTGGATCTTTTCTGCCACTTTCACGTTGCAGTCGTATGTATGATTGCTTGCTTCTTTGGTTCCCCATGACAGATAAATTCTGGTGTCCGGATTAATTTCGCTGCTTATCATATCTTTCATCAGTGACTGCATGCAAAATCCGATCGCGCTCGACAGGCACGCTGCTTTTGAAAACCATCGATTGTGATAAACAGCGCCGTATAATGCCATCAGTCCACCCATGCTGGAACCGCCGATTCCGGTACATTCCCGGAAAGGCCAAGTACGATATTCACGGTCTATAATTGGCTTAATCTCTTCAATGATCCATTGAAAAGTTTCTTCCCCCATACATTTCTCGCGTTTTGGATTACTAAAAGTCACAAAATACGGACTATATTCACAAAGTCGTTCCACACCTTCATGACCACACTCCATGCCTACAATAATCATAGATTTGCCCCATCCATCTAAAAATGTCTTCAGCCCCCAGGATTTCCCATAGGTTGCATCTTCTTCATAGAACAGATTGTGTCCATCGAAAAAATACATGACCGGATATCTTTCTTCTGTTTCATAGTAATTATCTGGAAGATAAATGTGCAGCTTCCTTTTCTTTCTCTTTGGCGTGTAAATAAAATCTCTTTTTATAATCATGTTTTCGTTCTCCATTCCTACTTTGTATCCCGTTTATTACCTCAAATAAATGTCTTCCTCCAGTTCTCGCCCCAATGCCTGTAACATCTCCTCACCTGTAATCTTGTACACTAATCCTTCTTTGGATAAATAACCTTTTTTCACAAAATCACTCATCACCGTCTCCACATGGCGATAAGACACTCCTAAACTCTCAGCGATATGTACCTTTTTCACATAAAACCGATCTCCCTGCCGATTTTCCAGTATAAAGTGAGCCAGCCGTTTTTCCAATGGATACCCAAACGCATGCAAAAGTTTCAATGATTCACTTCGTTCCTTTCCAATCAGATCAACACACACAGCCTGCAAAAACCGAATATCGTTCATCAAAAAATCTTTGTATTTGTCTAATGGAATCGCCAACATTCTGCATCGCTCCAATGCCTGCACCGTGAACGAAGAAACTTGACGAATCAATTCCATCTCCCCGATAAGGCAGGGCGCCTTTAAAGTCTGTAGAATCATAGATTTCCCGTTGACCAGCAACACTCGGACGCTGCACCGTCCCTCCACCATCAAACATAAATAGACTGGATTTTCTCCTTGCTTCAGAACATCGTCTCCCATCTCCCACTCCACAAGCAAGGTACAGTTCCGAAGTTTCTCTCCAAAATATTTTTTATAAATCTCTGAATCCAGATAACGATTCCTGCTTTTCTCATCCGTGATTATTTTCATCTTTTTGTTTGAAATAGGAGAAATCTCCTATCTCCTTTCGTTTTTTCCTATTATACTACAAGTATATTTAAAATTCACTACTCGAAAGGGAATACAAAACAAAAAGGAGAAATTTTTATGAATGATAAGATAAAAGTTATTTTAGACTGTGATGTGGGACACGATGACGCTATTGCATTGATGCTGGGAGCTGCCCATCCTCAAATTGACTTACTGGGCATCTGCGCAGTCGCCGGAAATCAGATTTTACCTAAAACACTGAAAAATACACTGCATGTAGTTCAGCACTTAAACTTGAATATTCCAGTATATGCCGGTATGAATCGCCCTATCGTGCGAGATCAGATCGTGGCTGCCGAAATCCACGGTGAAACCGGTCTGGATGGCCCAGTATTTGACCCCCTTCACATCAAAGAGCAGCCGGAGCATGCGGTAAGCTATCTGATTCGTACCCTGACAGAATCATCGGTGAAAATTACCCTGGTTCCTGTAGGTCCGCTGTCCAATATTGGCATGGCCCTTCGCTTACAGCCTGCGATAGCAGAAAAAATTGAACGAATCGTCCTGATGGGCGGCGCTTATGGTCTGGGAAATTACACTGCTGCCGCGGAATTTAATATTTTGGCGGACCCTGAGGCTGCGCACATCGTATTTTCTTCTGGCATTCCTATTGTCATGATGGGCCTGGATCTGACCAATCAGGCGCTTGCAGATATGCCCGTAATAGAGCGAATGGAACGTATCGGCAATAAGGCCGGAAAGTTATTCAGTGACATGATGCGCTTCACATTCGAATCTCAAAGACTCTTGGGACTTTCTGCAGGGCCGGTACATGATGTCACCGCCATGGCCTACCTGATGCGAGAAGATATTTTCGAGACTCAACCTGCCTATGTAAATATCTGTCTGGACAAAGGTTGTTGTTATGGACGTACCGTATGTGACTTCACTGGCATGAGTGGGAAAAAGCCAAATGCTCTCGTAGGTACAGGATTACATTTAGAAAAATTCTGGGATCTGGTGGAAGAAAATCTTCGCCGCTTGCCGTAAATACTTTCTTCGGATTCTCATTGTACTTCTTCCCGAACTCATATATAATAGACTTAGTTTAGTAAAGAGAGGTAAATACAATGGCAGAAGAATTTGAAAGAGACATTATTACTTTAGATTTGGACGACGGTACACAGATGCAGTGTGAAGTCCTTGATTTCCTTGTAGTGGAGGATCAGGAATATGTACTCCTTTACCCACTCAAAGAGGAAGAAGACGGCGAGGTTCTTGTATATCGTTATGATGAGGACGAAGAAGAAAATCCAATTCTCTCCAACATCGAAACAGATGAAGAATATGAAAAAGTTGCCGAAGCATTCGATGCCCTTGATGAAGAATGGGATGACGAATTCTTCGAGGAAGAAGAATCATAAAATTTTGCAAAAAAATAATTTTATTTCTTTAGACACAAATGGGCGAGATGATACTCGCCCATTTGTGCCCAAAGCTCACTTACATGATATAATTATCTGCATTGATCATCTTTGTAGAAAGTAAATCACCGACACCCTTTTTCATTTCGGAAAACATTCCCAAAGATTCATCGTCTTCCGTTTCTCCGATCTGGGCTACATTTTGAGCAATCGCAGCGACGGCACTTTCCTGCTCTTCACTGCAAACTACCTTTGCACAGTTTTTGATCACAAGTCGGTCCAGAATTAACTCTGTTGTAACATCAGGTGCAATTTTTAATGTAGCAGAATTTTTTACAAGTACTTTATTCGGTGAACTTTCAAGCAATACTTTATCAACTCTGACACTTGATTTATTTGCAATGACTCTGCCTTCCCACTTAAATTCTAACTGTTCATACTCTGCATTAAGCTTTTCGAGATTCGCTGCCTGATCTTTCTTTAATACAATATTTCCTTTTACAATGATTTTTTCGATCAATTTTGTCAATGCTTCCATATCGCAATCCTCCGGAATCTCTAACTTCCCATATACATAGATACGATTCCCGATTTTTTCCGGTAAATGTTCATTTAAAACGGCATCCCCATAATGAAGCGCCATTCTCTCCGGAATAATTACAAATTCTACGGTTTCATCAAACAATTCTACACATGATTCTGCCATTTCTTCAGGCACGATCAACTGGCCGGTAATAAACTGTACATTTTTCTTCACTAATTTCTCCAAATCTACAGTTTTGTCCTGAACAATCACCTTATCTTCCACATAATATTTCTTTCCCTCTTTTGCTCTCATAGGAAAATATTTGTCTATGATAAAGGTATTATCTAAAATAACACAGTCATCCGGATATATTTTAACAGAACCATTTGCAGACAATCTTGACAAATAACCCTCAAGGCTTTTTGGGCATCTGACATCTCCATTCACATGAATTTTCTCATACTTTTCCAATACATCTTCTGTTCCCGGATAAATACTCAAAGACCCGTTCACAATCAGCATGGTATGTTCCCGAACAGCCGTAGTCCCTGTGATCTCATAAGAACCATTGATTGTTTTAAACTCCATATCAATATCTTCCGCAACTTCTATTGTACAATCCTGATTGATTGTAACAGGCAGTCTGTTGAGGACACTTTTACTGGAATCACTAACCACAACAATGCCTGCATTGATCAGCATTTTTTCATAGCCATTGTAATCTTCTTCTTTGATTTTTCTGGTATCACAGACTTCACAATTTAATAAATAATTTTTCTTGTTAAACATATTTTTGCCCTCCCAAAGACTTTTTTAAATGTTGACGTGCAGAAGAAAGTTTACATCGAACCGTTCCGGGCGGCAGGGATAAAATTTCTCCGATTTGCTTCGAATTATACCCTTCCAGATAACGCAGGGTAAAAATGACACCTTCCATATCCGGCAGAGATTCCAGCAATTGTTCCCATTCTAAACGAATGATTTCTTCCGAATATTTTTGCTGATTCTCGAATTCTTCCACAATCGTTTCTTTTCTTCCGTGCCTGACGCGATCCACATACAGGTTTTTGATCGTTCGGTATAGCCATGAACGACACTGCGGTTCTTTTAATTCAGCAAGAACCTCTTCATGAAGCAGCGCCCGCAGAAAAGCTTCTTGCACCAATTCTTCCGCTGTATACAGATTTCCTGTCATGTTGCAGCACCACCCGATCAATTCCTGATGATATTTTTTATACAAATCCTCTATCATCTTTTTTGTATTCCTTTCTTTTGCCTTTCACTTATAAGACGAATGAGCTGGCAAAAGTGTTGAAAAAAAATCATATATTCTCGCAAACACTACTTTGTCTTTATATCTTTTGCTCTGATACCGGATGTTCCCCAGAAATCCAGCATCCGAATTTCCGGGACTTCACCAAATATGAACTCCCCCGGAGGGTAAAATACTTTTCCGATTTCTGTATCCTGGCATTCATAACCATTTTCCCCAAATCGCTCTTTTTCCTCAGCAATCCTTGCTGTCACCACTTTTTGGGAAGCGCCTCAGGTATGGGAACATATCGTATACAACACCAGATCCGTGCGTCCTCTTTGTTCCATATAGGCCCGCATTTCATCGTTTAATTTTATCATCGTTCTCTCCAAAATTTATGAAATCGCTTTTGATTTCCATTTCCCTCTCTTATAGAAAAATGCAGTAAGCAGCGCTCCCACCAGCCAGGATGCCAGAAGTGAGATCGGAATACATTCCTGACGTCCATATGGAAGCTCTGCTGTTCTTGTCAAAAAGGAAATTCCATATGCAATCGGTACACGAATGATAAATGTTGTACAAAGAGAAATCCACATTGGTGTGACGGTATCTCCGGCTCCGCGCATCACCCCGGAAAGGCTCTGCGTAACTCCCATCGCAATATATCCAACTGCCAGGATTGTCATCACATGCATACTCAATTCTACCAGAGCTTTTGTTGATGTAAACACACCCATTAACTGTTTTCCAAACAACAAAATAACACCTGTAATCATTGCAGAACATCCCACTGCCATCCAGGTTCCCTGCTTTGCTCCCAATGTCACACGGTCCATTCTCTTTGCACCCACATTCTGTCCAGAATACGTTGTCATTGCTGTTCCGAAAGAGAAATTTGGCATCATCGCAAATCCGTCGACACGCATGACAATCACATTTGCCGCAATAAACATTTCCCCGAAACTGTTCGTAAGTGACTGAACGACGATCATGGCGGCTGAGAAAATAGCCTGTGTAACACCCGACGGAAGTCCAAGCTCTACGATCTGTGCCACGTGATGTCTTGTCATTTTCAGTTCTTTCCAGCCAAGGTCAAAAACTGTTTTCATATTCATCAATTTCCACAAACACAGAACAGCTGAAATTCCCTGTGCAATTACAGTTGCCAGAGATACACCGGCCACGCCCATGTGGAACTTTGCCACAAAAAGTAAATCCAATCCGATATTGATCACCGTTGCGATCAGCAGATAAATGAGTGCCGAAAAGGAATCCCCCATTCCACGAAGAATACCGCTCAAAATATTGTAATATGCCATTCCGGCAATTCCGTACATCATAATGATCAGATAGGCTGTACAGTCACCAATGATCGTATCCGGTGTGTTCAGCATTCGTAAAATTGGCCGTATAATCGGTGGAGCTATGATCATCAAAACCACGGAAGTAATTGCTGTCACCGTAATGCAGGTTCCTATCGTGCTTGACAGCTCATCTCTCAGCTTTGCCCCGAAATACTGTGACACCATAATGCCAACACCAGAAGAAATCCCCACGAACAGCACCAAAAGCAGATTCAACAATGGGCTCGCGCTCCCTACTGCTGCCAGTGCATTATCACCTACATAATGCCCCACTACAATACTGTCCACGGTATTATAAAGTTGCTGTGCAATATTTCCGATCAGCATAGGAATCGAAAATATCGCAATACTTTTCCACGGTGTTCCAACCGTCATATCCGTCGGCTCAAATAGTTTCTTAATATTCGCCATCCCTTCTTTTGTCCCTCTCTTTTACTGTGATAAAATTTTCCAAAGCCTCTGCTTCACTTCATCGGATGCAAAGGAAGCTTCAATCGCATTTTCTGTCATTTTTCGCAGTTCTTCATCTGTAATTCCATAATTATCCTGAACAAATGCCATCTCTTTTGCAATCGTCGTGTTGCTTACCATGCGGTTATCCGTATTCAAGGTTACTTTAAGTCCCGCATCCAGAAATTCTCTGATTGGATATTCTTCCTTACAACTCACAGCCTTCGTCTGCATATTGCTGATCGGACACATTTCGATTGCAATCTGATGATCTTTACAGAATTTGATTGCTTGCGGATCTCCTCGAAGTGCAATTCCGTGACCGATACGCTTTGCACCTGCTTTTACCGATTCAATAACATTTTTCACGCGTCCACACTCTCCGGCATGAAGGGTGAATGGATACCCCATTTTCTTTGCCTCTGCAAATAGTTCTCTGAAATTTTCCATTGGAAATGCCGCTTCGTTTCCAGCCAAATCCAGCGCACAAAGTCCTTTTCCAAGAAATTCTCTACAATCCTTCATCATCTGAAGACTGTCTTCTACTGCATGATGGCGCATGGCACAGGCAATGACGTTATAAGAAATCTCACATTCCTTTTTCGCATCCGCCAATCCGGAAAGCACCGCCTCCATGACCTGTTTACAATTCAAATGTTCATTCACAGACAAAAGCGGTGCAAAACGAACTTCCACATAAGCAATATGATCCTTCACAAGATCCATAAGAAACGCCTTACTTCCTTTACGAAGGCCTTCTGCTGTCTGCAAATATTGTAATGGCAGGTCAAATTTTTCTAAATACTCCGCAAGATTTTGGCAGTCATCACTTACCTGCAGTTCACTCACTGCAACTTCTCGCCCACTAAGCTGACTGAGACATTCCTGTGTCAAGGAACCGTCCAAATGACAATGCAGATCTATTTTCGGCATTTTCAAAATTTCGCTACTGAGCATCCTGATTCCTCCTTTTATTTCATGAGCTCTTTCTCAAAGCCATTTAATGCATATGAAGTCAATATTTCAATAGATTTATAATATTTTTCAAGTATCACATATTCATTCGCTTTATGACATACATCTGCCTCCCCAGCTCCAAAAAGCAAAATTTTCAGTTCCGGGTTCTCCTCCAGAAGTAGCGAACCATCCGTAAAATAATTAATTCCAATATTCTCCGGTTCTATACCTTGCTTCTGAATATAATGCCTAAGTTCCAATGTAAAAGCATCCTTTACATCTGTGCTTACGGCCATCCGGTTATTCTTTACCTTTGTTTCTACTTGAAGCAACCCGCTGGTCTTTTCTCTCAATTCTGAAACAACTTCTTCCAAATATCTCAATACTTTCTCTTTTGTCTGCCCTGGAACCAGTCTCATATCCATAAGCACTTTACACCTGTCTGGTGTCATATTCGGAGCAACTCCCCCAGAAATCTCTGTAATCTGAGCAGTTGCATATCCAAGAATCTCGTGAGATTCTGCCGTCACAAATTCTTTCAGGCGACTGGCAATCTGCACCGCATAATCCACAGCATTTACTCCCTGCTCCGGATATGCCCCATGGCTTGTCTTTCCATGTACTTCAAACTCCAGCCACAGACAGCCTTTCTGTGCGACCCCGATATGAAGTCCCGTCGGTTCTCCGATCAGAACTTCTTTTACTTCAGGAACATAACCTTCCCTTAACAGTGCTCTCACACCAAGACCATCTTTTTCCTCGTCGCAGGTCCCTGTAAATGTGATATCATATGCCGGTTTCTTTCCGGATCTGACAATCTCTGCAAGTGTATATGCCATCGCGGCCAGTCCACTCTTCATATCACTGGCTCCCCTTGCATAGATCCTTCCGTCTCTTTCTGTCGGAACGGATGGGTCGGTATTCCACTCTGTACATTCACCATATGGTACCGTATCCATATGACCATTCCACAATATATGCCTGTCATGTGAGACTCCCGGAATATGCACAATAAAATTTGCGTGAGTATCATCGATTCTCTGTACCGTAGACTCTACACCAACTTCTGCAAAATAGTTCTTCAAATATTCAGCAACTTTTCCTTCATCATCACAGTGATTGACACTCTTAACTGCTAATAAATCACATAATACTTGTTTCGCTTCTTCCCTGTTCATCTCCATTCAACTCCTTTACAATTCCATAACGTAAAATCTTCTCCACACCTGTACAGATGTGGAGAAGATGATTACCTGCGGATTACTATCTCTTTGTTAAGTAAGCAAAAATATTTGCGAATAATTTATTATAATATTCCCAATTACAGAATTCCGGTGGTGCCCAATGTGGTGCACAATCTGTCGTAAATACACCAGATTTTCCTTTTCCATAATTTCCAAATGCAATAAATGGATCACCACAAATAGTAGCAACAACATCTGCGTCTTCTTTTACAATTGTTTTATTATATCCAAGAACATTCGGCCATTCTGTAGGAAGACCTTCCATAATTGCATGGTTCTTATTAATAATTTCAGGTACAACACCATCGCAATGTTCCATACGGTCATCTATAGTGAGCACTTCTACCGGAAGCACTTCCTGAACTGCTGTGTCATGCCATTTTCCTTTTCCATCAATTCCGGCAAATGTCATGTATCCACCAACCATGAGTAGTGACCCACCTTCCAAAACATAATCTCTGATCAGATTACATCTGTTCGGTTTCTTTACACTCTTTGCAAATGTTTCTGTTGGTAACAATAATGTATTGGCTCCGATATCTGACAGAATGATGCATTCATATTCTTTCAAAGCTTCTAATTCAAATGGAAATCCGTCCATCGCTTCATGGTTTGGAATAAATACAAATTCATAACCAGCTTCTTTGATCGCTTTTTCAATCCATTCCTTTCCAGTCTCATATACAGAAGTATAGAATGTATCGAAACCTTTTACATGTGTTGTAAAGCTCATCCACGATTCGCCAACTAATAAAATTTTCTTACTCATTTTTTCCTCCAAAGTTTTCTTTCCTGTTATTTCTGTGCCCACAAAAGAATCAATTGTGCATAGACAAGTATTGCTCGATAAAATAAATCAATCTCAACATATTCATTGACCGAATGACATTGTTCCTGTCTGCCCGGGCCATACTGCATAACCTGTGCGCCTGTAATGCGTTTCCAGATTCTGGAGTCACATCCTGCCGGAGAACCAAATATGCTGATTTCTTCTCCCATAACTTCCTGGTATGCCTGCTGCATCGTTTTTACGAGAGGAGCTTCCATCTCTTCTTCAAATGCGCCGCCACTCTGATACATGGTGATCTTCGGCATATGATCCCGCATCCACGGATCTGCTTTCGCAATATCATTTACTACAGAGGTAAATTCATGATACACTTTTTCATAACTGCTCTGCGGCAAATAATGAATACAGGTCTCAAAATAGCATTTGCCGGCCACCGTTGATCCGGCTGTTCCACCATGAATCGTTCCTACATTCAGGCTCGGTGACGGAAGCAACGGATGTTTATAATTCAGCAGCCATCCATGCTCCAGTTCTTCCAGAGCACGTATCACCTTCATTGCCTTCTCAATAGCTGATACGCCCAGACGTTTTTCTCCGGAATGGCAGGCTTTCCCTTCAAATTCCACTTTGAAAAAGACAAATCCCATATGAGCAATTACCAGCCCTTCATCCGTCGGTTCACAGACAATGACGCCGTCTGCCCGCTGTCCGCTCATAGCAGCCTGCATGGAACCATTTCCACCGCCTTCTTCATCACACACAGATGTAATCTTGATATCACACGGAAGATCGATTCCGGCATCCTGCAATAATTTTACTGATAATACAGATGCCATCAGTCCGGCTTTCATATCCGCTGTGCCCAGTCCGTACAATTTGCCATCTTTCACCGTCGGAGTATGTGGCGGAAACATCCACTCATTCTCATCTCCTGGAGGCATTGTATCAATATGCCCGTTAAACATCAGACTTCTGGAACTGTCTTTTCCTTTAAATGTCGCATATACATTATATCTATCATCATAATTATGTCCCAGATTTCCTTCGCCATACTGTTCATAGCACTGCTGGATCACAGATTCCGACATCGGATCTTTGACAATCTCAGAAGCACCCATTTTCTGAAAAAGCGTTTCCATATATTCCTGCCCCGCTTTTTCTCTGCCACCGGCAATTCCATGTCCCAGATCCTGCGTATCTCTTGCCACAAGGTCCTTCAAACACTGAAGATATTCTTCCTTGTGTTCTTCCAGCGTTTTTTTCAGCAAACTAACCATAATTCTTAATACCCTGTTCAATGATATCCCAGAATCGTTCTACATCAATATCATAAGCAACATCACAGTTCGGCTCCTGCTTCAGATAATTAAACATATCACAGTTTGTTCTTCCGTAGCTTTCTGTCGACCGGATATCAATACTTACATGCACATGCTTTGTTTTTAATAAATCTGGATCAATAATTGCTGCACAGGTAACAGGATCGTGCAGCGGTCCACCTTCCCATCCGAACACTTCTTTCTGACTCTTATTGAAGAATCTCATAAGATCCGCAAAAAGATGTGCGGCTGGTGTGTCTAACTTTTCCATGCGTTCTACGATTTCAGGATAGCAAAGTACCTTTCTTGTAACATCCAATCCTACCATAGTGATTGGTCTTCCTGAGTTAAATACAACATATGCTGCTTCTCCGTCAGCCATGATATTAAATTCTGCCGCCGGAGTCACATTTCCATTCTGATAAGAACCTCCCATCAGCACAATCCGCTTAATCTTTGGAACGATTCTTGGTTCCATACGCATTGCCATCGCAATATTCGTAAGCGGACCTGTAGGTACCAGAATAATATCTCCATCCGATTCCATCACTTTATCAATAATGAGCTGTACACCATGTCTTGGATCCAATTTCTTGGTAAGCGGTGCAAATGTCGGTCCATCCAGACCAGTTTCTCCATGAATATCTCCTGCGATCACTCTGTTCCGAACCATTGCCTGGCCACAGCCCGCGCAGACCGGAACATCATCCAAACCTAAATACTGACAGACATTCAATGCATTGATCGCTGTTTTCTCAATCGTCTGATTGCCTGCCACAACCGAAATTCCAACCAATTCCAATTCTGGACTGGCTCCTGCAAGCATGATCGCTATCGCATCATCATGCCCCGGATCACAATCAATCAATATTTTCTGTTTTGCCATAATTACCTCCACAATTTAATGAGAAACCAAAGAACTCTTTCTCTTCTTTTCTGCTGACATCTTCGTAGCCATTGAAATTGCAAGAACTGCAATTGTAACCACATAAGGCATCATAAGAACTAACTGACTCGGAACACCATATGCCTGTAATCTGGCACCAATAGAATCCGTGAAGCCAAATACGAGACAGCCGATTGCTGTAAATACAGGGTGTGCGCCACCAAAATACATCGCAGCAACACCCATAAAACCTCTCGAACTTGTCATATTTTCTACGAACATCGTAGAATATCCAAGAGAAAGATGTGCTCCGGCAAGACCACCTACTAAACCAGAGATCGCAATTGCCTGATATTTCATTGCATTTACATTAATACCTGCGGTCTGCGCTGCCATCGGCATACGTCCTACCGCACGCAGTCTTAAGCCCCATACCGTCTTATAAAATACAAACCAGAGTACAACGATCAGAACAATAACAAACCATTCTGTAATATACCAATCATTAAAAATATTGCCAATGATAGGAATACTACTTAATCCAGGAATATGAACCTTCGGAATAGATTTGATATCCGGGCTCATAAATGTACCGCTCTGACCAAGCCATGCATTCAGTAAAAATTTAGTGATTGCAAGAGCAAACATGTTAATACCCATACCAATTGCACAGATGTCTGACTTAAATTTAATATTTCCAACTGCCATAACCATTGCAATCACCAGTCCGGAAACCATAGCTACCAGAACACCTAATAACCAGCTTCCTGTAAGATAACTGACTGCAACAGCCATAAACGCTCCAATTAACATGATACCTTCTGTACCAATATTTAAAATATCTGCCTGCTGTGTAATTGCCGCACAAAGTGCTGCGTAAATAATAGGTGTAGCAGAGCGAAATGTCGCATAAATAAGTGACGAATTAAAAATTTTACCTAATTCCATATCTCTGCCTCCCTCCTATGCTTTCTTCTCATCAGATTTTTTCTTAGATTTTCTGATATTTCCAATAAGTTCCATACATGCAAAAATGATAAATACAGCTGTAATTGTATCTACAAGTGATTTTGGAACACTTGTCGCCTGCTGCATACCCATCGCTCCTGATTTCAGTACAGCAATGAAAAATGCAATCGCCGGCGCTGTTACAATATTGTTCTTTACAATCAGTGCTGCCAACATACCATTCGTACCAAGACCAGTTGCAAAGTTGTTCAGGAAATATCCATGAACACCAAGAATTTCGATTGCTCCGGCAATACCACCAATTGCGCCGGAAATCATCATTGCTTTAATAAAGGTATGCTTTGGATTGATTCCTGCAAATTCAGCATTCGCCGGATTCGTTCCGACCATTCGGATCTTCATACCAAGTGAAGTCTTGTTAAGTATATAAATGGTAAGTAAAGTAACGATAATCGCGATAAAAATACCAATATTTAACGAACTTGGCTTCATAATCTGCGGTAACGTCACCGTCACAGGATCAGACTGCGCATTTGCTGCACCTGCACTCATCGGCCCACTTACAAGGTAATTCGTAATGTAAAGTGCAACTGAGTTCATCAAAATTGTAGAACATACTTCTGATACATTATAGTACACACGAAGTGCTGCAGGAATAAATGCCCAAAGTGCCGCAACAAGAATCGCTCCGACAAAACATGCAATAAGAAGTAATGGCTTAGGAAGGAATGTCCAGTTAATGCCTATGTATGCCGCTACAATTCCGCCTAAAAATACTTCACCTTCAACTCCGACATTGAATGCACCGGCTTTTGCTGCAATGATAAATGCTGTTGTCGTCAATAACAATGGTGTAAAACTTGCCAGTGTTGTTCCTAATTTAAGCTTTCCTTTGAATGCACCTTCAATCAAGGCTATGTACGCTGTAATCGGATTTTCTCCCATGCACAGGATAATCACTGTTCCAACGAGAAGCGCCAGAACCAATGGAAGAAGAACATTCGCAACACTCTTGAAATCTATTTTCTTTTTCTTATTCATGGTGTTCTCCTTTCTCTTCATCATTGTGTCCGCCCATCATCAGAAGACCAAGTTTCTCTTCATCTGCTTCGTCCGCCTTCATACGTCCCGTAATCTTTCCTTCATGCATTACGATAATGCGGTCTGAAAGAGACATAACTTCTTCCAGTTCAGCCGAAACCAGCAATACTCCAAGCCCTTCTTCTTTTACGTTCTGTAAAATACTTCTGATAGACTCAATTGCCCCGATATCAACACCACGGGTAGGCTGTGAAGCAATCAGGAGCTTTCCTCCAAGGTTTACTTCTCTGGCAACTACTACCTTCTGCGCATTTCCTCCAGAAAGTGAAGAAGTTGGAAGCTGACCATCTGCCGGTCTGATATCAAATTTCTTAATCATTTCTTCCGCTCTTTCAGCAATTGCTGCCTTGTTGATAATGCCGCCTTTTCTGATTGGCGCCTCGTCAAGTTCTACTTCTACAAGGTTCTCTCCGATAGTAAATTCACGGTTAAGTCCTCTGGTATTACGGTCTTCCGGAATATGCGTAAGTCCTGCTTCACGAATCTGTTTCACTGTCTTATTCGTAATATCAACGCCATCCAGAATAACTTTACCTTTTTCTACCTTACGAAGTCCTGCGATTGCTTCAATAAGCTCGCTCTGTCCATTTCCATCAATACCTGCGATACCTACAATTTCACCAGCCTTCACGTCAAATGAAATTCCACGAATCTTACTGATCTCCTTTTCTCCGGAAGTCCATACATCATTCACTTCAAGAACGACATCTCCCTGATGAGCCGCCTTCTTCTCAATATTTAAGAATACTTCTCGACCGATCATCATCTTTGTAAGTTCTGTTGGTGATGTCTCTTCTTTATTCACAGTACCTGTGTACTGTCCCTGCCTCATACACGAAATACGGTCACTGATTTCCATAACTTCATTCAGTTTATGAGAGATAAATACAATCGATTTTCCATCCGCCTTCAGATTATTCAGGATTTCAAACAGTCGCCTTGCTTCCTGTGGAGTAAGTACCGCTGTCGGTTCATCCAGAATAATAATTTCCGCACCTCTGGCAAGGATCTTGATAATCTCTACACGCTGTGCTTCTCCTACAGAGATCTGAGAGATCTTTTTATCAAGCTGAACATCCATGTCATACTGATCAATATAACTCTGTGCCATTTTTCTTGCCGCATCAAAATCAATGGTAAGACCTTTCTTAGGTTCAAACCCAAGAATGATATTCTCCAAAACTGTAAGTTCATTTACGAGCATGAACTCCTGATGTACCATTCCGACACCTGCCTCAATGGCTAATTTCGGATTGATACTTTCATATACTTTGCCGTTTATCTTAACTTCACCTGCATCAAATGGATACATTCCATAAAGCATTTTCATCATAGTCGATTTTCCTGCCCCATTTTCTCCGATCAGGGAATGTATCTCTCCTTTTCTTAAGGTGAACTGTCCATTCTTAACGGCCTGTACACTACCGAAAGACTTTTTAATATCTTTCATTTCAACGACATAATTCGTATTCAACGTACCACCTGCTTTCTTCTTCCCTTTACATTCATATATGATAAAGGGGAGCGATTGGATACCGTTGTATGCTACATATCCAAACTCTCCCACTCATCATTCAATCACATATTATTTCATAAATTTTCTTAGTTCTGTGGTCCAAATCCTTCGTAGTTTTTTACAACGATTTCACCAGAAATAATTTTTTCTTCGATTTCTTTCACCTGATCTAAGATTTCTTCTGGGAACTGATCTCCAAGAGCGTCTTTGATTACAGAGAAATCTGTTAAGCTGACACCTTCGCCTGCAACATCAAGGTAAGATACTGTACCACCTTTGAATGTTCCATCTACAACTGCCTTAATTGCGCTATAGCAAGCTGTATCTACACGTTTAACCATAGATGTTAAAACATGTCCTGGCTGGTCATTATCCTGGTTAAGGTCAACACCGATTGCATATTTTCCTGCTTCTGTTGCTGCTTCAAGGATTCCAGGACCTGTTCCTGATGCAACGTTCATAACGATATCTGCACCCTGTTCATACTGTGCAAGTGTGAGTTCTTTTCCTTTTAATGGGTCATTCCATGTTCCGGCAAATGACTGAAGAACTTTAATGTCTGGATTGATATATTTTGCACCCTGTTCATATCCAACATAGAAGTCATGAAGTACTGGAATATCCATTCCACCTACCCAGCCAATGACTGCGTCATCATTAACGCCTTCAATTTCTGAATGTTCTGTGAAAAGTGCTGCTGCTGCACCTGCAAGGAAAGAACCCTGATTCTGTGCGAAGCTGATAGATACAACATTTTCTGCATCAACAGTTGTATCGATGATAGCAAATTTTGTATCTGGATACATTGGAGCATATTCTTTCAGATATTCTTCAAAGTTAGATGAAGAACAGATAACTAAATCGTAACCATCTTCACATGCTGAAAGAAGATTTGCCTTCCATTCTTCTGCTGTTGTTCCTTCCAGGCTCTTAAGTTCGATTCCAAAATCTTCTTTTGCCTTTGTAGAACCAATATTACATGAGTCATTGTAAGACTTATCTCCAAGGTTACCTGAGTATACTACACATACTCTTATTGCGTCTTCTTTATTGGAAGCGTCTTCTTTGTTGTCAGTCTCTTTTTTATCTCCGCCGCCACATGCCACGAGAGAAAGAGCCATGCCTGCTACGAGTAACAAGCTTAAAAGTTTCTTTTTCATGTTAATCTCCTCCTTGTCACTATATTCTATATAATTATAGAATCTTCGATATTTTCATTATAGTTGGTTCTTTTTTACATGTCAATCAAATTAAGCTTATTTTTTTTAGTTAATTTGAACAAGTTTTTCTAATCTTATTATTTAGAACTTTCCACCACCGCCTCCATGGCCTCTGCCCGAAGAACTGATGTGCGTACTGCTGCCACCGCTTCTGTTTTCCTGCTCCGGCAGGCGCTCTCTATGCCGATGCACATATAAAAACCGATCTCTGCTAGTATGCAAGTCCAACTCCTGTGCTACATAACTGCTCGCAGTGTTCTGTCCACGTACACTCTCCATTTGTCCTTTCAGCGCTGTTACGCCTACAAATCCAACAATCACTCCGATCAAAGCTGACATACCAAGTCTTGACGCGGCCGGGAACGCTTTTCGAGGCATATCCGAAACATCATAAGCTTCTCCATCCCTCGCCTGTGTCACAAAATCATCACACAGCTTTGCGTAAGAAGAAAGTGCTTCATAATATTCTCCATCACTTAAATAAGGAAGGAGTTCATCTCCAATATAATCAATTCCCGCATCTGTGAATGCCGTTATCCCATAGCCTGAAGTTGAAATCCACCACTGTCTGGAATCCATATCCACCAAAAGCAGTGCGCCGTCTTTCTCCGGACCAACGCCATACCCTCGATCATCATAAAAATCATCTGCGTATTCCATGGCGCTCTTTCCATCTAAAGATGTAGTCGTCACAACTATGATGTCAAATTGCTGCCGCTCACTGATCTCATTCAGTTCCTGCAAAAGTTCTGCCTCTTCACTATCTGTAAGCAGATCTGCCATATCCACAAGGCGCTCCGCTCCTTCTGCACACACATCGGCCGCAGGAACAAATAGAAGCATGACGGCAAATAAAATAGGAATAATTTTCTTCATTCTTCTCCCTCCTATAACAGCCACAGTATGTAAGATAACAGAAACGCAATGATCGTTGTCACACCGCCGATCACACCGAAGCATTTCCAATATGCCGCCCGATCAACCGGAAGGTCGCCGACAAATTTTCCCGTCTGTCCATTCATAGCAAATGTATATTGCTTTCCATCCCAGATCGTATTCAATATCCATACCGGATAAAGGGCATACTTCACCTCACTGTCCGAAAAGCGGACACTTTTGGACTCAGGAACCACAGTGGTATACCCCAGCACCGTAGATGCCAGTGCATCTTCCGTACTTTTTCGAATTCGATCATTCGCCCTTCTGGTACTTTCTTCCGCATTCACGTCGTATCGATCGGCAAGATACCCTGCCAAATAAGCAGTCTTGAAATCTACTGCCTCTGAAAAATCAAACGGTTCTAAGGATTCCATCAAATCATCTGCCATTTTCGTTGAACCATCCACAGGTACTTTGGAAAAGCTCATTTCTCCCGAACGCGTAACGGAAAAGAAACTCGTCTCTTCATAACGATACTTGCTGTCACTCCAAGTTCGGATTCTTGTGGCTCTGTATCTTGCTGTTCCATTTGCTTTCGTATCAAACAACCAGAAAGGAACATATATGCCCTTGATCTCTTCGATATGATTTTCGTCTTTAAAAACTTTTGGCAAAAGCTTTTTCCCTTGCAAATGTCTTTTCAGTCCTTCTTTTGCCGCTTTTTTATCCAACTTAAACGGAATAACATAATCTGGACGCAAATCACCCTCCAGCTTTCCTTTGATCATAACATTATTTTCACAATAAGGACATTTCGTCGCAGCAGTTGTCTTGTCACAGACAATCTCACCACCACACGACTGACAGATATAAATCTGCATTCCGTCCCTTTCCATCTCTGTCCATGCAGTACCTGCCTGCTTTTCCCAGCTCAGGTCATCCTCTGATTCTATTTCTTTATCTTCCGCATATCCCTGCAGAGCGTCAATATCAAATTCCGTGTCACAATACGGACATTTTAGCTTCTGTACCGAACTGTCAAACGAAAGCATTCCACCACAGCAAGGGCATTCATACTCTATCGTTTTTACCATGGTCTTTTCGCTCCACATTCTGAACAGAATTTTCCTTCATTCACCTGTCCACAGGCACAAATCCATCCTGCTGCCGGTCTTGGCGCTCCACACTCTGAACAGAACTTCCCTTTATTAACTGTCCCACAGGTGCATATCCACTCTTCTGCTCCCACTTTCGGCATTCCCTGCTGTGACTGTTGCGGTTGTTGCTGCTGTGGTTGTTGTCCCATCGCAAATAAATCCTGAATATTTACACCACCGGCCGCATTTGCCATATTCATTCCCATAAATCCCATCGTCGGTCCGGCATTCTGATTTGACGCAGCGCTCTTCATCGCCTCAGCCTGTGCCTGCACCATATGTGCTGCTGCCATCGTTGGATTCGTAAATACCGCCGATTTCTGAAGCTCTTTTATCATTTCTTCGTCCTGCTCCGAAGCTTTCAGGCTGTTAATTGCAAAAGAAACGATTTCAATTCCTCTCAGCTCTTTCCATTGCTTACTGAGCACATCATTGAGCGTGTTCGCGATCTCCATCGTATGTGCTGGAAGTGCACTATACCGAATTCCTAACGCAGACAATTTCGCAAATGTCGGCTGAAGCGCTGTCATAAGCTCACTCTTCAATTGGCTGTCAATCTGCTCTCTCTCAAAGACTGTTGTTATATTTCCACATACATTGGTATAAAAAAGAATCGGGTTCGTAATGCGGTAACTATATTCACCAAAACACCGAAGGGAAATATCCATATCCAGACCGATTTTCTCATCTACCACACGAAATGGGATCGGATTAGCTGTTCCGTATTTATTTCCAATCACTTCTTTCGTGTTTACAAAGTAAACTCTCTGATCGTTCGGCGCCTGTCCACCAAACGTAAAACGTTTTCCGAGATTTTCAAATACCTCTCCTATATCTTCTCCCAGATTTCCGTTAAGGATAGACGGCTCTGTTGAAGCATCGTATCGATATTCGCCCGCCTCTGCACAAATATCTACAACCTTTCCCTGTTCTACAATCAACATGCATTGTCCTTCATTTACAGCAATGACGGATCCACCTGTGATAATATTATCCGCACCCTTTGTATTAGAAGAGCGACCGCTTACTCTCTTCTGTCCTTTGCTCACAAGTACCTCTTCATCAAGTGCATCACAATAAAAATACTCTTTCCACTGATCTCCAAGGATGCCTCCGGCTGCTCCTGCTATTGCTTTTATTAATCCCATATCTTTGTTTCCTTTCCTAAAGCTTCATTCTTGACAATCTACTATTTGAATTATATCAAATCTTTCTCTTGTTGTAAGCTTTTTTGTGTGCTAAATTTAGTCTTGGAGTAATTTCGAATATTATAAAAATGAAAGGACTATCTAATAATGAACAAAACACGAATTCAAGATTATGGTATTAAAATCGGTTCTTTAACACCGGGAAAATTAAATAATATTGCTGATGTTGCTGGTGTGACTGTCGGCCATTGCACTATTGATAATGAGCATCACAAAACAGGTGTCACTGTCATTCTTCCGACATCAGATAATATTTTTGCAAACAAATTCATTGCTTCTTCTTACATTTTAAATGGATTTGGAAAAACAACCGGAACTTTGCAAATCAATGAACTTGGAACTTTAGAATCTCCGATTGCATTGACGAATACCTTAAATGTAGGATTAGTACAAGATGCCATCGTTGATTATATGGTAAATAGATGTGCCGAAGAGCAAGTAGACCTCCAATCATTTAATCCGGTGATTGGCGAATGTAACGACTGCCACTTAAATGATATCCGCAAACGCGCCGTTCAGAAAGAACATGTTTATTCTGCTATTGCACATGCAACGCAGAATTTTGATCAGGGAGATGTAGGCGCCGGAAAAGGTACGATTTGCTTCGGATTCAAAGGCGGTATCGGATCCGCTTCCCGACAATTTAAAATAGATGGAAAGACTTACACCTTAGGTGTGCTGGTTCAGTCGAACTTCGGAAAGACAAGTGACCTCACCGTCAATGGCTTCCCTCTCGGCGAAAAAGTGGATGCCCAAATCAATCCTGCCACAGAAGATAAAGGCTCTATTATGTCAATCATTGCCACAGATCTTCCCGTTTCCAGCCGACAGCTTCACCGCATCTTAACGCGTGCAGGCATAGGACTTGGAAGAACCGGTTCCCATGTAGGACATGGAAGTGGTGACGTCATGATCGGATTTTCTACTGCCCATAAGATTCCACATGACACCGAAAATAACTTCCAAGAATTTTCTTTCATAAATGAATCAAAATTAACCGATGCTTTCTATGCGGTAATTGAAGCAGAAGAAGAAGCCGTACTTAACTCCATGATTGCCGCTGATACTGTGGTAGGATATACCGGCGAAACACGCTATGCGCTGAAACCGTATCTTGAAAAATATCTGGACAAGATTCGTTAAAATATTTTGTATTAAGAAATAAAAAGAGAATTTCTGAAACTCAATGTTTTTTTAAGTTATCCTTGTCGCAGGGACAAGACCGGTCGGTAAAACGTAAACGCCAAATACAAGTACCTTGACATTTGGCGTTTACCATTTTTCCTCAGGTTTATTGATATATTTAGCGAGAGATACCCCTTAGCTCTGTTAATTCATCTTAATGTTGGATTTTCATCTTTCTACTGTTTTGCGGTTTTTCCAAATAAAACAACATTCAACATATCTGCTTCATTAGCATAGGTATATGCCACCTGTGCAGGTGTTAATTCTGGCGGAATCATATTTTCTTTAATTGTATCTGTATGTATCCTGTATTTGTGTAATCCACTTTGTAGGTGTCATGACAAAACGATTTAATCCCGTCTCATTTTTAACCGCCTCGAATCGCACACAGTTAAAATCAGGATTATGCAATTCTTCCCAAACGCCTAAAAATTCTATTGTGTTACGATTGCGCATCCAGTTTTGTATCACAAATCGTGAGGCATCCTCATTTCGATATTTTGCAATATCCATTAATGAAATAAATTCATTTTCAAAATTCGTAGTATAAATGCCAATATCAATACCTTTTACTCAGAAGTATAACCATAATAAATGCTCTTCTTATTCTACATTAATTTCAGTTAACGAAATACCCGTAATATTTTCACTTTCAATCATATCTTTAAATTTTTCAGATACAAATACTGGTATTTGTTGTCTATTTGACAACTTAAAAACATCTGCACCACCTGTTTTATCAGCATATATTCCATATTTACTTACAGTATATATTGTTCCTATTCCTTCGATTTCTGTTTCAAAATATTGCGATTTATCCAAGCATAATGCATCTACTACCTTAATAATATTCGCAATATAATATTCATTGTAATGCTCTTCACCATTTCTTTCCTTTATCTTAACTTTCAAAAATTGTATATCTGTATTAACAGACTCTAGTAATTTCTTCAACCTATTTGATACCAAAAACCAGCCTTTGTCATTAGCAAGATAATCAGTCCAAACATTGCCTTCTTCCCTGACATAGAAAAATTCAAATCTGTCATCCCAGTCTTTAAAAAATTTTCCAACATTTAATGCATTTTGCTGAATTCCATAATCATTTTCATAATGACATATAATATCAGATTCTCTTTCCATATCCATAGATAATTTATAATATTTCATGAATATAATCCACCTTCCTGCACAAAGAACCAATACGTCATGAAATTTGTTAGTTACCCTTCGCTTTCTAATCTATTTTTCTTCTATTATTATCTTTTCATAAAAATGACAACTACAAAACACATGAAGGTGAGTAACAGGGCGTCATAGCCGTGATCTCACATGCGTATTTGTTATCGGTCATAGGTATAAGCTTCCTTTACCGTATTCGGATCGTCACTGTCTGCATAAGACATCGCCTCCGGCCTGCAGTAAGTGTCATAGGTATAAGTACATGTGGTATAAGCCGGATCCTTCACTTTTT
>Ga0129317_1000514_pt1 | contig 40222 bp, 35 predicted proteins | sample Cm1ome_FD_94430 | JGI IMG/M metagenome (GOLD analysis project Ga0129317, IMG submission 94430) | Eastern black-and-white colobus group fecal microbial communities from Wisconsin, USA - Cm1105 metagenome | ecosystem: Host-associated > Mammals > Digestive system > Large intestine > Fecal | place... | reverse complement strand
TTGAACCTCCGACCCCACGCTTAGGAGGCGTGTGCTCTATCCAACTGAGCTACTGGGACTTATACAAAAAATATGAAGTTTATTCCTAATTTAGACTCGAACCATCTACCGCTTAGGAGGCGTGTGCTCTATCCAACTGAGCTATTGCGACATGGCTAAATTTATGATTAAGCCCGAAGAAACTCGAACTTGAATCCTGTATGAAGTTTTTAAGAGGTGAGCGTTGTAACGCCACCTTAGGAGGCGCTTGTTTTATCCGTTAAACTAACAGGACATCATCAATGACTCATTTAATAATATACACCCTAATGCAAAATTTGTCTATGGAATTTCACTTGAGTTTCCGCAGTTTTGTCCTCACAGCTATTTTGTAGATAAAACATTTTTGATCTGCGATTTGCTTGTGGTAGAAACATGATTTTGTTGATATAATCAAAACGTAAAAAATTTGATGCGAAAGAATTTTGATTTAGAGATTTTTTAATTATGGGAGTGATTGGTTATGGCATCGGAAAGAACTGATGAATTATACAAGGTTTTACTGGACAGAGGATATCCAGCAAAGCTCTGTGCAGAAATAGCTTATAAAAATATGAATACAGATTACACTGCTACCCGAATGCTTGGGTATTTGTACCGGGTAAGTAATCCCAGGATTGAGGATCTGGTGGATGAGATGCTTGCAATCTTAAGTGACAGAGATGCAATCATTCAGAAAAAAGAAATGGAACATGCCCAGGCTGTAATTAATGAGATTTACAGAAATGGATTGTAGAAATTTGAAGAATTTTAGGGCAGGAGAAAATTTCAAAAGAATTTATTCGATAGAATTACATTAATAAAACATGTTGTATAAATTCCTCTGAAACATTGGATATATAAAGGGACATTTTTTTGTGTCTCTAAAATGATAAAATGAGAGAAAATGACATATAGAAGAAAAAATGTTACACAGTAAAAGGGTTACAGGAAATCCTTGGAGTAATCAAGTCAACGGTCTATAAAATTGCCGGAAGAGTTTAGCTAATATCATTTTATATTTGAGAACACTATAAAAGAAAGCGGAGCAAAGCGTATGAAGTATTATACGACTAAGGAAGCTGCAGAGTTTCTGGGTGTAACACAACGATATATAACAAAACTTTGTGTCAGTAAAACTTATGATGCCGGTCAGCGATTGAAGGAACAGTAGAGTATTTCATGGAGATATGAACTGTTCTTTTTTTGCCCTCTAGTCTGCTGTTTTATCTTAAAATGTGAAATAAAATAGGTTAATTCTTCAATATTTATATTTTTTAGAATGTGATAGTTTGGTATTATAATAATCATAAAGAACTTATTATGAATAAATGAAGAAAGTGGTGAGGTTTATGAAACTGCTATTTAAACAAAGATTATTTTCTTGGTTTGACAGCTATGATATTTACGATGAGTCTGGTAATACCGTTTATGTGATAAAAGGGCAATAATCCTGGGGACATAAGCTTATAATTTATGGTATCTACGTGATTGACGTAAGGGATTCGGGAAATGCATTGGATGCATTAATGTTTGTGTTAGCCATCGATGCAGAAAAATGTTCTAGAAATTAAGGGGAATTTTATGTTGAAAAAGTATAACAAAAGAAAAATGGTCCGGCAATTATACCTGTGGTTATTGTCAATGGTTATTTTCTATTATGAAGTAATATTTAATTTGTTTACGGTAAATACAATACTAAGCAGAAAGGTGATCTACATTTTACTGTTTTCGCTGGTGTGGGGCGGGATAGGCACTATGTTTTGCTTATTAATTAAGAAAAGAAAAGCGTATAAAATAGTAAAAACGATTTTGATTTTTGTAACAAGTATTCCCTTTTTAATAGAGTATTTTGTCTATAAACAATTTAAGATCTTTTATGACCTTCATACGATAACTGCGGGAGCCGGGGACGCGGTAGGCGAGTTCAAGGGTCAGATTGTAGAAATGATAATGAGTGTGGAAGGCATTATGCTGATTGTTTTGCTTCTGTTTCCAACGATTCTATATGCTGTCCGGCTGAAACATTATGATCCGGTGATACATAGGAAAAAACAGTATGTGCGACATTTGTTATTGGGGATGATTGTTGCTTGTCTTTTGAGTGTTATTGGAATAAGACTTGATCCGGCATGTCGCGGAATTTATGGCAAACAATACAATTTTCAGGAAGCAGTCAGTAGTTTTGGATTACTGACAGGAATTCGGAAGGAAGTTCAGAATAAGATTTTGAGTATTGGCGATGATGCTTTTGAGGTTGTTTCACCTGAGCAAATGGAAGAAGAAGCGGAGCCGGAAGAAATTGTCTACGATGATAATGTGATGGAGATTGATTTTGCGGCGCTGGCAGAGAACGAAACAGGAACCGTAAAGAATCTGGACAATTATGTTGCGGGGCTAACGCCTTCGAAACAAAATGAATATACGGGTCTTTTTAAGGGAAAGAATTTGATTTTTATTACGGCGGAGGCATTTACAGCAGAAGTGATTGACCCACAATTGACGCCAACGCTCTACCGTCTGATGACTAAGGGAATTAATTTTACTGATTATTATCAGCCGGCAAGTGCGGGAACAACCGGTGGAGAATATCAGAATGTGTTTGGTATGCTTCCGATGTATGGTGGATCGTCTTTTAAAATGACTGCGGACGATAATAATTATCTGGTGATGGGAAATCAGTTAAACCGACTGGGATATTCGGGGTGGGCTTTCCACAATAATAGTTTTACTTATTATGACCGAAATGTAACTCACAATAATCTGGGATATTCGAATGGATTTATGGGATATGGAAATGGAATGGAAGAGTATGTGACTAAACAGTGGCCGCAGAGCGATCTGGAGATGGTGGAAGGAACCTTGCCTCTTTATATAGATGCACAGCCGTTTAACGTGTATTATATGAGTGTCAGCGGGCATAGTGGTTATTCTTATGACGGAAATGCTATGACAAGGAAGAATTGGAGTAGTGTAGAGGCATTGCCGTTCTCCGATCAAGTCAAAGGATATCTGGCAGCAAATCTGGAACTGGAACATGCACTTGATTATATGGTAACTGCATTGGAAGAAGCGGAAATAGAAGATGATACCGTCATTGTAATTTCCACGGATCATTTTCCATATGGAATTGACGAAAATGGTTCCTGGGGAAATATGCCATATCTTTCAGAGCTATATGGATATGAGGTGACAGACTATTTTCAGAGAGATCACAACAGGCTTATCCTCTGGTGTGGGTGTCTGGAGGAAGAGGATCCTATTGTTGCGGATACACCGGTTTTCAGTCTTGACATTCTGCCGACACTTTCCAATTTGTTTGGTGTGGAATTTGATTCGCGTCTCCTTCCGGGACGAGATGTATTTTCTGATGCGATGCCGCTGGTTTATAATACGTCTTATGACTGGAAGACGGAGTTGGGAACTTATTATGCGTCCAGTGCAACATTTGTACCGGCGGATGAACAGGCAGAAATTCCCGAAAATTATGTGGAAACAATTTCATCCATCGTTAGAAATAAGATCAACTATTGTAATGGTGTTTTGGAAACGAATTATTTTAACCATGTGTTTGGTGATTAGGAGTGAAAATTTGATGGAATGGCTGGAGAAATAAATGCCTTTTCATGCTATTGTAAATGCATATGAGTCAGGAGGAGGTTTATGAGAGAAATTAAAGTATGGACAAGACAACATAAAAGTGTATTAGAAAAGGTTATGAATGATGGACGCTATATCGCGAAGCGAGACTACATTTACATGGATCTACAGGAACATGCCGATCTGGTGTTAGAGGTATATGACTGGCTGGTAAAAAACGGACCGGATGCATCAAATAAACCGGCAGATGTTACTTATCCGGTTTGGGTGTCTTTTGATGAAGATGCGACGATGCTTTCCGGTGAGCAGGGGATCGTTCTGGAACTTACGATTGATGAAAAGATGATAACGCCCATTAACATCGCGAAATGGGGAACTATCCTGAATTATTCGTATATTCCCACAGATGAAGCAGACCAAAAAAGACACCGGGAACTTTTGGATGCCTATGGTGTGGACGATGTAAAAGCATACATGACACAATTTTATCCATTAATAAAAAAAGAGATTGTAAACAGTTGGGACAGACTGTTTGATGAGAGTGTGAAACTTGGTAATGATTTGAAATATGGAACGATTTGGGAGATTAGAAAAGAATGGGTAACGAAAGTAATACAATAAAATTATACTCTTCACAGACGGACGTTGTGCTTGCTGAGCTCAGGCGCAATGGAGTGTGCCACTCAAAAGCAGAATATATCCGCCGAAAATATCAAGAGAGTGCACCGATTTTTCTGACAGCATATTCCTGGTTTGTAAGTCAGATGCCGAAATATGTCGAAAAACCAGAAGGTGCCGAATATCCTTATTGGGCCTTTAAGGATTTATATAATGTAGATCAGTCAGAAAATATTCTGAATTTAACGGTTCCAAAAGACGAAGCAGTCTATTTTGATATGCTGGACTGGAACAAAGTCATGCGTCTCAGTTATATTGGAGAAACACCGGAAGAAGAAAAGGCATTTTTTGAAGATATGGCGCTTCGAGGGTTAAACTGGAATGATGTGATGCTGACTGCATTTTATCCTGAGTGGAAACAGAAAATTATGAAAAGCTGGGAGCGGTTGTTCCGCTATCATGAACAGATAAAGTCAGGAGACTATTCGAATGTACACAGTGTACAGGCAGGACTTTGGAGAATAAAAGAGGAGTGGCTGTAAAATGAGTTTAGAAGCAGAAATTAAGAAAATTATTGTAGATAGAGTGGAGAAGTTGAATCGACCGGATTTATTTCGGATACCGCTTGTGGCATTCTCATCTGCGGATGATGAGCGGTATGAAGAGCTGAAAACTCTGATCGGTGACTGGCATAAGACACCAAAGGAATTTCTTCCGGAAGCTCGGAGCGTTATTAGTTATTTTGTACCATTTACAAAAGAAGTTGTGATGAATCCAAAGAAAATGAAAGACGGATCCGCGCTGTGGTCAGAAGCTTATCAGGAAATCAATGCGTACTTTGACGTGATTAATGAAGAAGTCAAATCTTATCTGGAGTCAAAAGGATATCAGGTTATGACAATCCCATCTACACATACGTATGATCCAAAAGATCTGAAAGCAGCATGGTCTCATCGGAGTGCCGCCGTCGTTGCCGGACTTGCGACACTTGGTGCAAATCGACTTGCTATTACGGAAAAAGGCAGCGGAGGAAGGTTTTGTTCTGTGATAACATCGGCCGAACTGGAGCCTAATCCGGTACCAATTGAAGAAAAATGTTTGTATAAGAAAAACGGAAGTTGTGGTCTTTGCTTTAAAGCCTGTCCGATTGGTGCTTTGAAGCCTGAAGGCCTGGATAAATTTGCCTGCCAGGATGAATTGAATAAAAATCAGGATATCTTGCGGAAAGAAACGAAACTTGTAGATGCAGATACCTGCGGAAAATGTATCAGTGTGTGTCCGTTGTCATACATAGAATAGAGAATTTTGTGCGCTAAAATGAGTATAGATGAAAAGAGTAGGCATGGCAAATACATATGCTTACTCTTTTTGTTGTGCGCAAAGTCTGTTTTATCTCGTTGTAGCATTTTTTGCGAGAGTCTCGAATTACATTTTACAATATGGATTGCTTAAAAAGAAGTTTCAAACTATAATAAGGATATGAAATATCAGTTAATTTGTAAGGAGAGCGAACTATGGGATCAAAAGTATATTTTTCAAGAACAATCACACCGGAAAAAGTATTAGAATTATATCAGTTAATTAATAAATCGTTGACAGGGAATGTGGCTATTAAAGTACATTCAGGGGAAAAAGGAAATCAGAATTTCCTTCGGCCGGATTTTTGGAAACAACTGATCGACTATGTAGGAGGAACGGTTGTAGAATGCAACACGGCTTATGAAGGCGAAAGAAACACAACGGAAAAGCACTGGAAGACGATCAAAGATCATGGATGGTGTGATTATTTTAAAGTAGATATTATGGATGAAGAAGGACCAGATATGGAGCTTGCGATTCCAAATGGAAAACAGATTCAGAAGAATTATGTTGGAAAGAATCTTAAAAACTATGATTCCCTCCTTGTCCTTTCTCATTTTAAAGGTCATCCAATGGGCGGTTACGGTGGAGCAATCAAACAGCTTGCGATTGGTGTGGCATCTTCTTTTGGAAAAGCATATATCCATGGCGCAGGAGAACCAGAAAAGATCTGGACAGCAGATCATGATTCTTTCCTGGAATCCATGGCAGACGCAGCATCTTCTGTTGTAGATTATTTTAAAGGAGAAGCAGTTTATATTAACGTAATGAAGAATATGTCTGTTGACTGCGATTGCTGTGCAGTGGCAGAAGATCCATGTATGAAAGACATCGGAATTCTAATCTCGCTCGATCCAATCGCAATTGATCAGGCATGTATTGATCTCGTTTACGCTGCGACAGATGATCCGGGACGTGATCATTTATTAGAGAGAATTGAGAGCAGAAATGGTATACACACAATTGAAGCGGCAGCAGAACTTGGATTTGGTTCAAGAGAATATGAATTAATTGAAGTTGAATAGGAAGGCAAAGCTATTTGAGGAGGAGACTGCGTGTTATCAAATCAGATTTTGCAGAAAACATTATATGAGATGAGTGATATTCTGGAGTGTAATTGTTCTGTCTGGAGTATGGAAGGTGAGCTGCTGGCAGCAGTTGGCAATGAAAAGGCGCATATAAAGAAGTTGGTTGATTCATTTATAACGGAAGATGCAGACGAAAAATATTTATATACAGAAAAAGAAGCGCTATTTTTCGTATCGAATGAAGAAAAACCAGTTTATGTTTTTGTACTTGAACACCAGGGAAAAATGGATGTGAGCGTCAGCGGACGGCTTTGTGTCAGCCAGTGGGAAGCATTGCTTGATATGAATAAAGTAAAGATGGACAAAAATCGTTTTATGCAGAATCTTATTTTAGATAACCTTCTATTAGTAGATATCTATAATCAGGCAAAACGTTTGTCGATTCCGGTGGAACAAAAGAGGGTAGTGTTTGTCATTGAGCCAAAATCTGAAGAAGACGAGATTGTCTTGGAACTGGTGAAAGGAATTTACACATCCGGTACCGGTGACTATGTGACAGCAGTAGACAATGGCCATGTCATTTTGGTAAAAGCATTGGAAACTCATGAGAATTACGAAACGGTAAATGAGATTGCCGATATGCTGATTAATACATTGAATACGGAAGCTATGATTAATGTTCGTGTTGCGTATGGAACGATCATAAGGGAACTGGATAAGGTTCCGGAGTCCTATAAAGAGGCGGGAATTGCGTTGGAAGTAGGCAGGATTTTCTACGAAGAGCGATCGCTTTTGGCATATAAAGAGCTGGGAATCGGGCGTCTGATCCATCAGCTTCCTGAATCACTTTGTGAAATGTTTTTGGAAGAAGTGTTTGGGGAAAATGACGAAACAATTTTTGATGAAGAGACACTTGCAACGGTAGATAAATTTTTTGGAAATAATCTGAATGTTTCCGAAACAGCAAGGCAGTTATTTATTCACAGAAATACATTGGTGCACAGACTTGAAAAAATACAGAAGTATACCGGACTGGATGTCCGTCTTTTTGAAGATGCATTGACATTTAAGATTGCACTTATGGTAGCAGATCAGAGAAAATATGAAAAACAGAAAAAATAAGAAATGAGGTGTTCAAATGGTGAAATTGTATGATGGTGGAGTCTATTTGCTCCATGGTACAGAAATCATCGAAGAAAGTGCGGAAGCGCTTGCGGTCGTGAAGCGTAAGACAGGAATTGAAACAACAAAGGAGCAGGCGGCAGAGCAGACAATCGCTTATAATATTTTAAAGAATCATAATGTTTCCGGAAATATGGAACATTTGCAGATAAAATTCGATAAGCTTACATCGCATGATATCACTTTCGTCGGTATCATTCAGACAGCACGTGCATCAGGGTTGGAGAGATTTCCGATTCCTTATGTACTTACCAATTGTCATAACAGTCTGTGTGCAGTTGGTGGAACGATTAATGAAGATGACCATATGTTTGGACTTTCCTGTGCAAAAAAATATGGCGGAGTCTATGTGCCGCCACATCAGGCAGTTATTCACCAGTTTGCAAGAGAAATGCTTGCAGGAGGCGGGAAAATGATCCTTGGATCTGACAGCCATACCCGTTACGGAGCACTTGGAACAATGGCTATGGGAGAAGGTGGTCCGGAGTTGGTGAAACAGCTTCTGAATAAAACCTATGATATCAAGAAACCAGATGTCATTGCAATTTATTTAGATGGGGAACCGATGAAAGGTGTAGGCCCGCAGGATGTTGCACTCGCTCTCATTGGAGCAACATTTAAAAATGGCTATGTAAATAATAAAGTTATGGAATTCGTTGGGCCGGGTGTCGAAAAATTAAGTGCTGATTTCCGAATTGGTGTTGATGTAATGACAACAGAGACAACCTGTCTTTCATCCATCTGGAAAACAGACGAAAAGATCAAAGAATTCTATGATATTCATGGACGTGTAGAGGAATATAAAGAATTGAATCCAGGGGAAGTTGCATATTATGATGGTATGGTTTATGTAAATTTAAGCGAAATCAAACCAATGATTGCTATGCCTTTCCATCCGTCAAACGTTTATACGATTGATGAAGTAAATGCGAACCTTGCAGATGTGCTTCATGATGTAGAACAACGAGCGCTTGTGAGTCTGGATGGGGCTGTAGATTATTCTCTTCAGAATAAAATCCGAAATGGAAAACTTTATGTTGATCAGGGAATTATTGCTGGCTGCGCGGGCGGTGGATTTGAAAATATCTGTGCAGCAGCGGATATTATTCGTGGAAAATATATTGGTTCTGACGAATTTACATTCAGTGTTTATCCGGCAAGTACACCGGTTTACATGGAACTTGTAAAAAATGGTGCAGTTGCAGATCTTATGGCAGCAGGAACAATCGTAAAAACGGCGTTCTGCGGACCTTGCTTTGGAGCAGGGGATACACCTGCAAATAACGCATTTTCTATCCGCCATTCTACAAGAAACTTCCCGAACCGTGAAGGAAGTAAGCTCCAGAGTGGACAGATTGCTTCGGTTGCTCTTATGGATGCGCGCTCTATTGCAGCAACGGCGGCAAATAAGGGTTATTTAACATCCGCAACCGATATGGATGTAGAATATAAGAATCCAAAATATCATTTTGACAGCAAGATTTATGCAAATCGTGTCTTTGACAGTCACGGAGAAGCAGACCCGAGTGTAGAAATTAAGTTCGGCCCGAATATTAAAGACTGGCCGGCGATGAGTGCACTTCCGGAAAATCTTATCCTGAAAGTAGTTTCGGAAATACATGATCCGGTGACGACAACAGATGAACTGATTCCGTCAGGAGAAACCTCCTCTTATCGTTCGAATCCTCTGGGTCTTGCAGAGTTTGCACTCTCAAGAAAAGATCCTGCATATGTGGGACGTGCCAAAGAAGTTCAGAAAGCACAGAAAGCGATTGAAGCAGGAGAATGTCCGGCAGAGGCATTTGAAGAACTTGCTCCGGTTATAGAGAAGATTAAAGAAATTTATACAGATATTAATAAAGAAAATGTTGGTGTGGGAAGTACAATTTTTGCAGTAAAACCAGGAGATGGATCTGCTCGTGAACAGGCAGCGTCCTGCCAGAAAGTATTAGGCGGATGGGCAAATATTGCAAATGAATATGCTACAAAACGTTATCGTTCTAATCTGATTAACTGGGGAATGCTTCCATTTATCACAGAAGAAGATCACACAGCGCTTTCGTTTAAGAATGGAGATTATATTTTTGTTCCGGAGATCAGAAAAGCAGTAGAAGAAAAAGCAGATGAAATTAAAGCTTATGTGGTAGGAAAAGAACTGAAAGAAATCATATTTAGGCTTGGCGATTTGACAGATGTAGAAAGAGAAATTATTCTTAAAGGATGCCTGATCAATTATTATAGAGGCTAAAGACAAAGAAGAGGCTGTAAAACTTCCTGGATTATAAGGCAGTTTTTGGCCTCTTTGAATTTGTATTTCCATTCGCCGATATGCGTGAATGAGCGAAAATTGTAAAGCGTGTTTTAACTCGTTGTTGTTCGTAGGAGATTGACAAAAACGTGACAAAATATCAGAAAATAAGAAAAATACAGATAAATAATTGAAAAATTTAAATAAAAATTATAAATTGTATTGACAAATAAAGATCTGAGTGGTATAGTTTAATTAATCCAAAAGAGAAGAGATTTCTAACGAGAAAGGAAATTTCGAAAATTATTTTAATTTCATAAAATTCTATACAGAAGAAAATTAATTGGAAAATAGTAAATAAAACTATTTAATATTTGAAGATTAGAAAGTTTTAAATAAAAATATATTTTGTGTATAAGCGTTTTGTAGATGAAGTATATTAAGAAAATTTATAATTGATAATTCATAGATATTAAAAAACTTTTAAAATAAAACTATTAGATTTGTATAGAAAATGAAAATAGAATAAGCATTAGATTTTGGAAAATAAGAAGAAAGAGAGGGCTCTGACCATTGGATAGTTTCGAATTAAAAACTCAATATGTTAGTGGTATGGCAAATGAAGATTCCTGTAAGATGAGCCTTTACCATAGATCATAGAGCAACAATATAAAAATTGATGCGAAAGATATCGGGAAAACAATCGAAAAATAAAATTTACAATTTGCAGACATATTGAATAATACCACAGTAATTTAAAGTGTCATAAGATGATAAATATTAAAATGATAGAATTTTAAATTTAAAATATAAAACCAAAAATAAATCATCGAAAGGCAAGTATCAAATATCGTAAAGAAGGTATGGGATATATAGCAGACAGGATTCCGAACTTTAAATTACATTCATATAAAAATAATTATAATGTGATTTATAAAATATTATAATTATAAAATTATATAGAGGCTTACAGGAATGGAAATGAATAATCCTTCCGATATAAATATGATACAATAATTAAGTATAATAAAAAATCAGTCATTATGAAATATAATGGCTGATTTTTATTTGCGCGAAGGCGCAAGGCGAGCACAAATGCTTGCATTTCCATTCACTGTCGCATGCGAATGAGTGAAACTTGCCAAGTGCATTTCACTCATTTGGTATTTTATAGTGTTGATATTTGTAACATTTAGTTAATAAATTTGAAAAAAACCTGCGGTATTTTTTGACATTGATTAGATGGTATGTTACACTTATTTCGTAAAAATGTATGCACTTACCGAAAAGAAAAATAAATTATATGAGGTGAGAAATTTTGGATAAGTATGAATATCGTGTAAAAACAGAACAAATGCTTGAATATGTGGAATCAAAATCATACGATAAAGCTATGGAAATAGCAGATACTATTGACTGGCGTAAGGTGAAGAACATTCCTATGCTTACGGCTGTAAGCGAAATATACGAAAATATGAATGAATTGAAGAAAGCACTTGATGTTTTATTTATTGCCTATGAGAAATCGCCTTCCAGCCGGAAACTTGTGTACCAGATTGGTGTGTTGTCGCTTAAGATGGGGATGTATGATGAAGCAGCGAATTGTTATGAAGAATTTGTAAGATTAGCGCCAAAGGATCCAAATCAGTATATCCTTCATTATAAGATTTTGCGCGCACAGAAAGCACCATTGTCACAACAGATAGAAGCGCTTGAAGATTTTAAACGAGCTGAATATGTAGAAAAATGGGCATATGAACTTGCAAAATTGTATTATGAAGCAGGAATGAAAGCAGAATGCCTGGAAGAGTGTGATGATTTAATTTTATGGTTCAGCGAAGGTAAGTATGTTTACGCTGCAATGGAATTAAAAATGAAATTTAAACCACTGACAGCACTTCAACAGGAAAAATATAATAACCGCAGACGTTCAGGAGATGTGGCACAGCTTAAGAAAAAGCCAGTATTTAAAAAGACAAAAGAACTGGCAGAACCTGCACCTGAAGTTGCTCAGAAAATCAGAGAAAATGTACATGTAACAGGAACCATAGATTTACCGGAGCTTCCGGAACCGTTGAATAAGTATGATACACCGGATCTTGACAGTCTTCCAGATGACAGACCAGGGATGTCAGTCCCAAGAACAAAAATTGAAAATACCTCTGAAATTGTTACTACTATTTCAGGTGACAGCCTTGCGGAAGTCCTGAAGACAGGGGTAGCTGTTGCAAATGGTATGGACATTGATGAAATTAACCGGATGAATAATGATAAGCAGGAAAATGTCGAAGTGACCGGGCAGATGAAGATTGAAGAAATTCTTGCAAACTGGGAAGTTACTCAGCGTGAAAATGCGAAAATTATTGAAGAAAATCAGGCCAAAATCGATAGAAAGAAAGCAGTAAAGAAGAAAAAAGAAGAAGCAACAAATACTCAGTCAATTCTTGCGGATGATATTCGCAAATTAATGGAAGAATTGGAAAATGGTACTCCGGAAGAGCCTGAAAATGTGCAATTCGATGAAGACGAATTTATTGATGCTGTCGAGGAAGAGGTAGTAGAAAATAAAGCAGATACTGTTAGCAGTTTATTCTTAGATGGTGAAGAAGAAACTGAGGATGAAGAAGTAGAGTACGAGGACGACGAAGTAGAATACGAAGATGAAGAAGAATACGAAGACGAAGAAGTAGAATACGAAGATGAAGAAGAATACGAAGACGACGAAGTAGAATACGACGACGAGGAAGAGTACGAGGACGACGAAGTAGAATACGAGGATGAAGAAGAGTACGAAGACGACGAAGAAGAGTACGAAGACGAGGAAGAGTACGAGGACGACGAAGTAGAATACGAGGATGAAGAAGAGTACGAAGACGAAGAAGTAGAATACGAGGATGAAGAAGAGTACGAGGACGACGAAGTAGAATACGAAGACGAGGAAAAGTACGAGGACGACGAAGTAGAATACGAAGACGACGAGGAAGAATACGAAGACGACGAAGTAGAATACGAAGACGACGAAGAGTACGAGGACGACGAAGTAGAATACGAAGATGACGAAGTAGAATACGAAGATGACGAAGTAGAATACGACGACGACGAAGAGTACGAGGACGACGAAGTAGAATACGAAGATGACGAAGTAGAATACGAAGATGACGAAGTAGAATACGACGACGAGGAAGAGTACGAGGACGACGAAGTAGAATACGAGGATGAAGAAGAGTACGAAGACGACGAAGTAGAATACGAGGATGAAGAAGAGTACGAAGACGACGAAGTAGAATACGAGGATGAAGAAGAGTACGAAGATGACGAAGTAGAATACGATGACGTCGAAGAGGAGCAAGAAGTCCTTGAAATTGAAGAACCTTCGGAGTCAGAAATTGAAGAACGACTGAGAAAATTAGACACAGGATTTATTGTTCAGGGTCGTTACGATTTAAGTGCTACGAGTGAGATCGGATTAAAGGCAGGTCTGACAGAAGAACAGAAGAAATTATTCTCATATTTTGTACCTATTCGTGGAGTAAGCGAGCAGCTTGTGGAAATTCTGGATAATGATAGAAGATGCAAGAATCGTTACGGAACATCTTCTGTCGGAAATATTTTAATAATCGGACGTAAAGGTACAGGTAAAACCGTACTTGCAGTTGATATTGTAAAAGCAATTCAGAAACAGAGAAATCTGAAACAGGGAAAAGTTGCAATTGTAACCGGAGAATCTCTAAATAAGAAAAATCTGGACGAAGTGGTTGATAAACTGAGAGGCGGAGCATTAATTATTGAAAAAGCTTCGAAGATGAACCTTAATACAATTCGCGAATTGAATGCAATCATGGAAGGTCAGACTGGAGAGCTTTTATTCCTCTTAGAAGACCAGAAAAAACCAATGGATAAATTACTTGCAGCAAATCCTGGATTCAAGAGCAAATTTACTTCTAAATTAGAGCTGCCGGTATTTATCAATGATGAATTGGTTACATTCGGACAGACATACGCGAAAGAAAATGGATACAAAGTTGACGAAATGGGTATCCTTGCGCTCTATAGTCGAATCGATATGATGCAGAGAGAAGATCATGCTGTAACAGTAGCAGAGGTGAAAGAAATCATGGACGAAGCAATCGAACATTCTCAGAAAGCAAATATGAAACATTTGATGAAGAGAGTCTTTGGAAGAAATAAAGATGAAGCGAACCGTGTTATTCTGAAAGAAGAAGATTTTAAGATTTAGTGAAAAAAGAGTTTTGAAACGATGCTTTCAAAACTCTTTTTGTATAGGCGACGAGCCAAAGTATTAAGCTTGCATAAGACCTTGGCGACCGCATACAATCCCGGAGCGTGCTCTTTGACACTTCCGGTGATTACAATCAGAAAAAGGTGATAAGATGGAAAAAAATTATGAGATATATAAGGAACTGGGTGCGCATTGTATGGTGATAGATGGAGTGCGAGGAACAAAATTTTCTGTATGGGCTCCGAATGCAAAAGCAATTTCCGTGGTCGGAGAGTTTAATCTATGGAATAATAGTGTTAATCAGATGACCAGACAAGATAATGGTGTGTTTCAGATTTTTCTCCCGGAAGCGAAAAAGGGAATGTTGTATAAATACTGTATTACAACTGAAACAGGAGAACGTATATTAAAAGCGGATCCGTTTGCGAATGCAGCAGAACTAAGGCCCGGGAACGCTTCTGAAATTGCAGATATTTTCAGTTTAAGATGGAATGACAGAATATGGATGGAGAAACGATGTAAAGGAGCGTATAAAACGTCTCAAATGATGATATATGAAGTTCATGTCGGATCATGGAAGAAATCAGATGGCGATAAATTCTATAATTATCGTGAATTTGCGCACGAAATAGCGGATTACATTATTGATATGGGATATACCCATGTGGAGCTGATGGGGATGGCAGAGTATCCGTATGATGGCTCCTGGGGATATCAGGTGACAGGGTATTTTGCTCCGACCTCAAGATATGGAAAACCAGAAGATTTTGCGTATATGATTGATTATTTTCATCAGAGAAATATCGGTGTGATTTTGGATTGGATACCGGCTCATTTTGCGAAAGATCCTCATGGGTTGGCAGAATTTGATGGGACACCTCTTTTTGAGTATGCGGATAAGAAGCGCGGAGAACATGCGGAATGGGGAACAAAAGTCTTTGATTATGGAAAAAAAGAAGTAGAAAAATTTCTTATTGCAAACGCATTGTTCTGGGTAGAGCAGTATCATATTGATGGACTTCGTGTAGATGCAGTTGCGTCTATGTTGTATATGGATTATGGGAAATCATATAGGGAGTGCCCTTCAAATAAGGTTGAGGGAAAATATAATTTAGAAGCAATTAAATTGCTTAAGAATCTGAATTTGGTCATGAAAGAACGAAATCCTGGAGTTTTAATGATTGCGGAAGAATCATCTGCGTTTCCTAAGGTTACAGAATCGGTGGAAAATGGCGGTCTTGGATTCGATTTGAAATGGAATATGGGATGGATGCATGATTTTACTGAATACATGAAAATGGATCAAGAATCCAGAAAGACAAATCATCATCAAATGACATTTGCCAGCAGCTATATGTATGACGAAAAATATATATTAGCAATTTCGCATGATGAGGTTGTGCATTTAAAGAAATCAATGCTGAACAAAATGTATGGATTTATGGATGAGAAGTTTGCAGAACTTAGAACTGCGTATACTTTTATGATTGGGCATCCCGGGAAAAAACTTCTCTTTATGGGACAGGAATTTGCACAATATAATGAGTGGGACGAAAATAAAGAGCTGGACTGGTATCTGCTGGAGGATCGAAGGCATAGAGGAATTTGGAATTACTGGAAAGATTTATTACATTTGTATAAAAAAAATCAAGCTCTTTATGAGTTGGATTATTGTAGAGAGGGTTTTGAGTGGATTAATGCAGATGACTGTGACAGGAAAGTGTATAGTTTTGTGCGTTATTCCAGAGACAGAGAAAAAAGTTTGTTATTTGTGTGCAATTTTTCCTGTCATACATGGAGCGATTATCGAGTAGGAGTGCCGGAAGATGGGATATATAAACTTGTACTAAACAGCGATGATATGAAATATGGTGGGGAAGGAATTATAAAAAATGAATCTTTTCCTGCAGAAATCAAAGAATGTGAAGAACGCAAGTTTTCTATTTCTTTTGCTCTTCCAGCATATGGTGCAGTCATCTTTGAATTTTAGAGAAAAGGGCAAAAATAAAAAGCTATTTTTACCCTTTAGGTACACGAAATAATTTCAGTTAATTCGACTTACATTTGGGATTCAGAAAATTACTGACTTCCAAAAAAGAATTGCGCAATCTTACAATACAGCGGTTCAGTTTAGGCTTATTGTATAAAAAGCAACGAAAAGAGTTACTTATCTTCCAGTTAGATTTCATAATAATCACGCTTTTTGTTTTATTATATGCGTTATAATCACCGGAAATGCCAAAGGGCACGTTCTGGGATTGTATGCGGTCGCCAAAGTCTTAAGCTTGCTTAAGACCTTGGCTCGTCGCCTATACAAAAAAAGGGTATCCATTTATTTGGAACCCTTTTAGTTTACAAAAACACAATAAAATGGTCTGGTGAATTGGTTGGAGTTTATTGTCTCATGGCGATTAACTTATGAATTGGATTTCCTTTGCTTGAGAATTTTTCTTCGTATTCGGTCATGATATTTCCGCGACTTAACATTGGATCGTTGTGGAGATCATATGTTTTGGCGAGTAATACCCAGCCGGCGATTTCTACTTCTTCCAGAGAAAATTCAAAGAGTGGGAGATTGTCTGTTTTGAATTCAACAACTCCATCAAATGCAAGAATTTTTTCATAGCGTTCAAAGTATTGGTGCGAAGTAAGACGGCGTTTGGCATGTCTTGCTTTTGGCCATGGATCAGAGAAATTCAGATAAATCTTTCCGACTTCTCCGACTGCAAATACGTCTGGAAGGTTTTGAGCATCCATGCAGATAAAGCGAACATTTGTAAGTTCCCGATATTCCTCATTATTGTCAAACTGTTCTAGTGCGCGCAGCAGAACACTGGAGTAGCGCTCGATGCCGATATAGTTGATATTGGGATTTTCCTTTGCCAAAGTTAAAAGGAACTTTCCTTTGCCCATGCCGATTTCGATATGGATTGGATGTTCAGAATGTTCAAATGTCTCTGCCCATGTACCGCGATAACGAGTTTCATTTTTGATTACAAGCGGATGTGAGCTGAGATAATCATGTGCTCCTGGTATATTACGTAATCTCATTGTTTTTCTCTCCCTAAATGATAACTTCATTCATTTTACACTATTCGTAAAAAAATGCAAAGGATTTTCAAAAAAATATTAAAAAATATAAAAAAAGGCTTGCATTTTCATAAACATGAGTATATAATAACTATTGTTGTAAAAAGACGCACCTTTAGCTCAGTTGGTAGAGCAGTAGACTCTTAATCTATTTGTCCAGGGTTCGAGTCCCTGAAGGTGCACTTATGGAAAGCGTTGCTTTTAGCTGATTGGAGAGCTGGGGGTGGCGCTTTTATTTTTACAAAAACGGCATTTTTATATCATAAAAACGATCCATGAAGAATGCACTCTTTGTTTTTGTAATTTGGTGTACTTTTTAGGTGTTATAAAATGTGAAGCTTGCCATATATGTTTATATAAAATATTTATAACAACAACAATATTTAAATTATATTTGTTTTATATTAGGAAGTCCGAAAAAGCCCGTGGTTGAGCGGTTTTTCGGACTTTTTTGTGTACATAAAGGGTGTAACTTGTGTATCTTTCAGGGTAAAGTTGTGTACAAAACAGGTGTAACTTGTGTAGGTTTTGGGTTAAAGATGTGTACCTTTTGGGTTTTGCAATAACCTTAAAAGTACACCAAGAACAAAAGTTCGATTTTCTCTTTACAAAATGGACGATATTAGATATAATCACCGTATGAAGTGTACCGATTGGGTACACAAATAATAGAATTTTATTCACCTCTTTGGTACACGAAAAGAAAAAGAGTACCCTAAAAAGTACACAATAATCAATAAGAGCGCTATGCTCATTATTTTATAACTTGAAACACCTTTTTGGTACACAAAGAGATTTGTTTTTTGATCGTTTTTACCTTTTTAGTACACGAAATAATGAAGAATAACCTAAAAGGTACACGTTATTATAGATGAGAGCTGTTAATATTACCTAAAAAGTACACAAAAAGATGAGGGGAATGTATGGGAGAGTTAGAGAAGAAAGAAAAAGGTAAGCAGAGTACACAGCGGGATATGGTTTCCCGGTCGAATGTATTGATTGAAAGCAAATCCAGCACTTCTCTGTTTGAGCGAAAGCTCTTGAATATTGCAATAGCGAAGGCTGCTATTGTGGATGGAGAGTTGATTGCAAGTGTTTCGACAAAAGATATAAAAAACTATCTGCATATCAGTGGAAATTCTATTTATACACGGCTGAAGGAGGCTTCAAAAGAGACGTTAGGACATGTAGTGAGTATCGAAGATGAGGGGCAGGAGAACTTTATCATGTTCAATGTAGTGAATAAATGTGAATATAGAGATGGCGTGTTCACCACACGTTTTACGAAGGAGATGAAGCCGCATATTTATAACCTGAAGAAGGATTATACGAGAATGAGTCTGGATGTGTTGTGTTCTTTCAAATCTTTGTTCACTACAAGAATTTATGAGATTCTCAGAACACAGTATTATCGCTTTGAGAAAGAGCAGACGGAAGAACTGATCGTACCGAAGCCGCCTAAGAAAGCATATTCACTTTCTGAGCTTAAATTCACATTGAACGTAGTGAATGCAAATGCGTCCAGAACAGTAAAGCGGCTTGTGGAAGAAGGAAAATTTGAAGAGGCACTGGGAGAAATAAAGGATGCGGCCTTTGATGACTGGCGCAATTTCAGGCGAAAAGTCCTGGAGGTGGCGAAAAAGGAGCTGGAAGAATCGGAATATTCTGAAATTTGTTTTGATTATGAACCGGTGAAAGTCGGAAAAGGTGGTAAAGTGACCGGAGTTATTTTCAAGGTGCGCAAGAATCCTGGCTGTACACATCATTCAGATCTATGGCGTATCCGCAGTGAGGAGATGTTAGAGATCATTCCGGATGTTCTGGAAGCCAGAAGGCCGGAGATCCAAGAAGGAATGATTTTGGAGGTGGCCGATATTTTTGACAGTGAACCAATCACGATTCAGGATATCAAGACGTTGATTATTGCATCAGAATACAATGTCGATGCAATTAGAAAGGCATTCAGGATGGCAAAGGAACAAAAATTTATTGGAAATCTTGTTGGATGGATGCGAAGCTGTCTGGAGGAAAAATGGTATGAAAATGATAACTTGCCTAAATTTAAAGGACGGACAGTGGAAGAGTCACAGATGACGCTGGATTTATATCAGGAATATTTGGATGAAAAAAGAAAAACAGAGTAAACGTGAGGAAAGGAAGTTATGGAAAATCTGATTTTTAGTTTGAATGCCACAGTACCCATTTTTCTGATGATGTTGCTGGGATATTTTTTCCGCAGAATAGGATGGATCGATGAGATCTTTGCTTCAAAGATGAATAAATTCGTGTTTATGGTTCCGCTTCCGATATTGGTATTTGAAGATTTGGCAACGGTTGCGTTTGGTGAAGTATGGAATTTGAAGTTTGTACTATTTTGCTTTATCGTTACGATATTATGTATTGTGATTGTAACAGGAATTTCCTTTTTATGGAAGGACAGGAGTATTCGAGGAGAGTTTATTCAGGCATCTTATCGAAGTAGTGCGGCACTTCTGGGGATCGCATTTATCCAAAATATTTATGGAAATGCCGGATTAGCGCCATTGATGATCATCGGAAGTGTTCCGCTTTATAATATTATGGCGGTTGTGGTACTTTCCTTTTTTAAGCCAGGACAAAGTGGTCTTAATCGTGAAGTTATTGGGAAGACATTAAAGGGAATTGCGACGAATCCAATAATCATTGGAATTGTAGTCGGACTTGGGTGGTCAGCATTTAGGATTCCGATGCCGACAATTCTGGCAAAAACGGTTTCGAGCATTGGGGCAGTTGCATCTCCAATGGGACTTATGGCAATGGGAGCCAGTTTTGATTTGAAGAAAGCCTTTGCGAAAGTGAAACCGGCAATGACAGCGGCTTTTATTAAACTTGTAGGTTTTGTGGCAGTGTTTCTGCCAATAGCGATAAGATTGGGATTTTGTAATGAGGAGCTGGTGGCAATTCTTGTGATGCTTGGATCAGCGACGACGGTTAGCTGTTATGTGATGGCAAGAAATATGGGGCATGAGGGTGTGCTCTCATCAAGTACAGTTATGCTGACAACAATGTTCAGTGCGTTTACACTTACTATGTGGTTGTTTATACTGAAAAGTTTTGGTCTGGTGTAAATGGATTCAGTTAGAAAAAAGGAGTAGAAAAATGAAGAAATTGAAAGTTGCACTGATAGGCGCAGGGTTAAGAGGGCAGGCATATACAGATTTTATGACGGATGATCGATTTCAGGTGGTTGCAGTTGCAGAGCCGATAGAGGAGAGAAGAGAATATATCCGGAAACTTCATAATGTGCCGGAGGAAATGTGTTTTGACACATGGGAAAAGGTTACAGAACTGCCAAAGTGTGCAGATCTGGCAATCGTATCTACGATGGATCGAATGCATTATGAACCGGCAATGCAGCTGATTGAGAAGAAGTACAATCTCTTGCTGGAAAAGCCAATCGCACCTGTATGGGAAGAATGTAGGAAGATCGAAAAAGCGGCCAAAGAAAATCGGGTAAAAATACTGGTTTGTCATGTGCTTCGTTATACACCGTTCTTTGGAAAGATGAAAGAGATGATCGACCAGGGTGCTATCGGAAGAGTGATGTCAATCCATCATTCGGAATGTGTGGGGAATCGGCATCAGAGTCACAGTTTTGTGCGGGGAAACTGGGGGAATGAAAAGGAAAGTTCGTTCATGTTATTGCAGAAATCGTGTCATGATATGGATATCATTCAGTGGCTTGTCGGGGAGAAATGTGTAAGAGCGCAGTCTTTTGGTTCTCTGACGTATTTTGTCCCGGAAAACGCACCGGAAGGGGCGCCGGAATATTGTATCGAGGGTTGTCCGAAGGCAGAGGAATGTTATTACAATGCGGTGAAACTTTATCTGGAAGATGAGAAAAATCTGTGGTTCAGGGAAGCCGCTGCAAAAGTGAAGGAACCGACAAATCAGCAGATAGAAGAGATACTGAGAAGTACACAATATGGGAAATGTGTATTCAAATGTAACAATGATGTGGTGGATCATCAGGTTGTCAATCTTGAATTTGAAGGAGGTGCAGTGGCATCTTTTAATATGTGTGCATTCAATGAGGGTGGTCGCTTTATCCGTGTTATGGGAACCGATGGTGAACTGAGTGGAGATATGAAGAATAAAACGATTGATTATTATGATTTTTGCTCTGGAAAACATGAATTGATTGACACAGAGAAAATTGAAAATTCCGGAAAAGTGATGGAAGGACATGGCGGCGGAGATCTGGGAATCGTGAATGTTCTGTATCAATATCTGACGGAAGGGTATGAAGGTGACCTTCTATCTGAAATTGAAATATCTGCACAGAATCACATGATTGCTTTTGCGGCGGAACGGTCAAGACTTGAGAATCGCGTGGTAGATTTGTCAGAATTTGAAGTGTAATTTTACATTAGTTTGTGGGTTAAAAAAATACGTCTTACTTTCAAAGGCGCCATAAAAGGCGCCTTTGAAAGTATTTTATCTTACTACGAAGTACTGCTCATACCATAATAAGAAGGAATATACAGTATAGATTTTTCTCTGATAGTTTCCGAGATTATTTTTGTGGTCTTCCAACCATTTCATAAGGATATCGCGATTAAAGAATTCTGAAACGAAGTCTTTCTGGAACATTTCCTTTACACGATTATAGTATTTATCTTCACGAAGCCATACGCGAAGTGGTACCGGGAACCCCATTTTTCTTCGTTTTGCCCAGTCCATAGGAATATGACTGAGTGCGGAAGCACGGAAGGCTTTCTTTGTTTCCTCACCATCGATACAGAAATCAGTTCCCAGAGTTCTTGCAACGGCCCAGACCTTCTTGTCAAGATAAGGAACACGAAGTTCTAATGAATGGGCCATAGTCATTTTATCTGCCTTGAGAAGGATATCGTTTGGAAGCCATAAGTGCATATCGAGGAAAAGTTTCTTATGAAGATCATCTGCATTTTTCATGCGATCAAAATAAGGTTTTGTGATATCCTGATATCTTAAATCGCTCTTATATGCATCTGAGAGAGCCTCATTAGCTTCTTCATTGTCCATGATAAATGCCTGTCCAATATAGGCATCTTCCAGATTGAGCATGTTTCTCTTGAGGAAGTTAAGTCCACGTTTGTCTGGATGTTTTTTAGCCCATGAGCCTAATTTTTTTCGGAGTCCGGCAGGAACAACCTTGCGGTAGAAATCACCGGATTTGCTTTCCTTGTATGTGTCATAGCCACCGAATAATTCATCAGCACCCTCGCCGCTTAATACGACTTTTACATCTTGTGCAGCAAGTTGAGATAAGAAATAGAGTGGCACGGCTGAGAGGTTTGCATGAGGTTCATCCGAGTGATACTGCACTTCCGGAAGAATATCAAAGAATTCATCCGAAGAGATTTCCTTTTTAGCATTTGACATATGAAGAATCTCACATAATTCTTTGGAATATACAGTTTCGTCAAATCCAGACACCTCAAACCCAACAGAATAAGTCTTCATTGGTTTTACAGTTGAAGCGATATAGCTGGAATCAACACCACCTGATAAGAAGGAACCAACTTCTACATCGCTGATCTGATGATAATCAACGGATTCCTGAATTGTCTTTCCGATTAATTTTACTGTTTCGTCAAAATTACGGTCCTTTTTATCATAAGAAGGGTCAAAATATTTTGTTGTCTTAAAGTTCTCGCCGTCATATGTGAAATATGTTCCCGGTTCCAATTTGAAGACGCCTTTGAACATCGTCTCCAGTGTTGGTGTATACTGAAAAATCAGATACATCTTCAGAGCTTCCTTGTTTACTTCTTTGTGGAAGTGAGGATGAGCAAGGAAGGATTTGATTTCGGAACCGAACAGAAGACTGCCATTCATTTTAGCATAGTAGAATGGCTTGATTCCAAAATAGTCTCTTGCACCGTACATTGTATGCTTTTCTTTGTCATAAATTACAAAACTGAACATACCGCGAAGCATGGAGGCTGTCTTTTCACCAAATACTTTGTAAGTCTGAAGAATTACTTCTGTATCTGAGTTTGTCTGGAAAACGCATCCATGTTTTTCAATAAGTTCCTGACGAATTTCCCGGTAGTTGTAAATTTCGCCGTTGAAGATGATTACGTGTTTGCCATCAGCACTGTGAATTGGCTGTGTACCGCCTTCCAGGTCGATGATACTAAGACGGCGGAAGCCGAGAGCAACATCTTCGTCTACATAACTACCTGCACTGTCTGGGCCTCGATGAATAATCATTTCGCCCATTTTATCAATAACATCTTGTCTATTAAAATCGCCTTTACCGTAATAACCAGCAAAACCACACATGTTTTGTCACGTCCTTTCTAATACTTGATTGTAACTTGATAATTATAACATAGCATGGTACAAATTGCCAAGGTGATTTCAGTTTCAGGGACTCTTAAAATTTTCTAAATAGGAAAGAAAGGCTTGGTTTTGAAAAAAGATATGTGCTATACTTACCCTATTATTTAAATATACGAAAGAAAGTGGAGTTTATATATGAATAGAAAACGCTTTTCATGGAAGGAAGATAAAACATTAATTATTATGATGTTTGCTATTCCGATTATGGTTGTGATAATTGCAATTGCAGGAACTGTCATAAAAGATAAAATAGAAACTGAACAGGAAAGAAAGGCTGTGCAGGCCGAACTTGCCAGACAGCAAGAGTTGGAAGAAGAGCATAAGAGAGCCATTGACACAGCTTTGACGAGTTCAAAATATGGAGAAGAACTTCGAAAATTATATGAGCAATATCCACAGATAGAAGATATGATTCTTTCCTTGGACGATTATCCGGACGAAGTGATAGAAGGTTTTATAAAACGACCGGAAACGATAGAGTGGGTTATAAATTATCCAGAATATACCGCAAGATCAGAAGAAGAACTTAACGAACTTGCTTTGCAGCCGCTGGATTTAGGAAAATATGAGATGCACGGCAAAATTCCGGCTTATTATCAGTGGGATCTGGACTGGGGTTACACTTTTTATGGAGAAGATTATTTCGCTGTGACAGGATGTGGGCCGACATGCCTGTCGATGGTAGCAGTAGGACTTACCGGAGACACAACAATAACACCGAAAAAGGTGGCGGATATCAGCACCTCAATAGGTACTTATATAAATGGTGTAGGAACTTCTTGGGATTTAATGGTAAAAGGAGCACAGGCTTTGGGGTTAAAATCGGAGAAAAACGAAACATGGACAGCAAGCGGACTTTTGCGTAAATTAGAAGAAGGCAATCCGATTATTTGCAGCATGGGAGAAGGCGATTTTACCACACAGGGACATTTTATTGTGCTTGTCGGAACTACGGAAGATGGAAAAGTTCTTGTAAATGATCCAAATAGCAAGAGTAATACAGAAAAAGAATGGGAAGCTCAGCGATTGCTTGATCAGATGAAAGGAATGTGGGTGATTTCTTATTAAGAATTGAAAAGATGATAATTAACTTGCCTTTTTGAGAACTTTGTGCTATAAATAAATATTGTTAAAAGAAAATATGGGTGGATTCCCGAGTGGCCAAAGGGGACAGACTGTAAATCTGCTGCAACTTGCTTCGGTGGTTCGAATCCACCTCCGCCCATATGCCGCAGTGGCGGAACTGGCAGACGCACAGGACTTAAAATCCTGCGGGACTTATACTCCCGTACCGGTTCGATTCCGGTTTGCGGCATTAGTTAAAAGTGAGAGAAACGTTGTAATAGCAATGTTTCTCTTATTTGTATAGGTGATGAGCCAAAGTCTTAAGCTTGCTTAAGACCTTGGCGACCGCATGCAATCCCGGAACGTGCCTTTTGGCACTTCCGGTGATTTTTTGCTTGTAAGTTTTGCATATTTAAATTACGCTATGTAGTATATAAGCAAATAAGAATTTTTTAAATCAACACAATTTACAAAATGTGTTGTTCCATCATACAAAATGACCTCGTATAATTGGCTTATCGGATGAGGCAGATGCACACTGCTTCACTGAAAAACAATTATGGAGGTTCTTTTTATATGAATACAGATAAGATTTTTGCAGAGGCGATTGCAAACGAATATGCACCAAAGGATACATCAAAGGTTGTTGCGTTAAGAAAGCTGGATCACAAGGCAAAACTGCCATCAGTAATTTTTACCTATACCTTTGGTATTGTATCATCATTAATTATGGGAGCAGGGATGTGCCTTTCTATGAAGGTGATTGGTTCAGGAACTACAGCTTCTATGGTAACCGGAATTGTCGTTGGAATCATTGGCCTTGTACTTATGGGGGTTAACTATCCGATTTACAAGAAAATGCGTGAAAAGGGCAAGCAGAAGTATGCATTTGAAATTATGCAACTCGCAAAAGAAATAAGCGATAAGCAGTAAGCAATTATGGGAGGTGGACTTTTGAATAAGTCAGAGAGCAAATATTTTAATACTGCTATAAAAATGGATGAAGCTTTTATGGAGCTTTTGGAAGAAAAAGATTTTGAGTATATATCAGTAAAGGAAATATGTAAAAGAGCCGGTGTCAATCGTTCCACCTTCTATCTTCATTATGAAACTATCGGAGATCTGTTGGAAGAAAGTGTAAGTTACATGAATGAGCGTTTTCAGGAATATTTTAATCGAAACGGTCAGAGTATTGCAGGGAGAATTGATGTGGCAGATATAGAGGAATTGTATCTGGTAACACCAGATTATCTGAGACCATATCTGGAATACATAAAGGAACATCAAAGAGTTTTTTTGACTGCTATGAAGAGAAGTAACGCACTTCGATTAGATGATACCTATTACAGGATGTTTACGCATGTGTTTAGTCCGATCATGGACAGGTTCTCCATTTCAGAAAAAGAAAAGAACTATTTATTATCCTTTTACATGAACGGAATTCTGTCAATCATAAAAACGTGGATTTCCGGAAACTGTGAGGATGATATTGATTTTGTTGTGAAAATAATAAGTGAACGAATTTATCCAAAGGAGCGATAACAGATGAGAGCTGCGTTGTATATGGGACAAAAGAATATTGAAATGGCAGATTTACCTGTCCCGGTTTGTGGTGAAAATGATATTCTTCTGAAGAATATTTATGCCAGTGTCTGTGGCACAGGTGTGGCGGTATATATGCATGGCCCGGGCACCGGACATCGTGTAACGGTTGGAGGTGAGTTTGGCCATGAAATGGTAAGTATTGTCAGTCAGGCAGGAAGCAATGTAAAAGATCTTAAGGTTGGAGACAGAGTCTATCCTTATCCAAGACTGGTGAAAGGTGATACAAAAAGAGCCGGAACAGCTGGTGGATTTTCAGAATATGTACTTGCACCTGATGCGATAGAAAGAGCGACAAATTCACAGAATGCATTTAATGTAGTGATAAAATACTGATGTGAGGTAAAAAATGAATCTTTTATTATTTTCGAGTAGCTATTATGTGCGGCGGTTGACGAAAGAGGATGTTTCTGACATTTTTTCATTATGTAGTGGGAACAGCCTGTTTTATCAGTATTGTCCACCCTTTGTAACAGAGCAAAGCATTATCGATGCTATGAGAGTGCTGCCTCCCGGAAAAGAGATTTCCGACAAATATTATCTGGGATATTACAGAAACGGCAAATTGATTGCAGTAATGGATTTTATTGCTGGCTATCCGGACCATGAGACAGCATTTATCGGTTTTTTCATGACAGAGGTGTCTGTTCAGAATGCGGGAATCGGCAGCCAGATCATCAATGAACTATGTTCTTATCTCCCCGGTATTGGTTTTACGAAAATCCGCCTTGGCTGGGTTAAAGGAAATCCACAGTCAGAGTATTTTTGGCATAAAAACAGTTTTAAAGAGACGGGCGATACATATGACACAGAAAACTATACTGTTGTTGTAGCACAACGAATTTTATAACATCCGGTTTTTAGAATTAGAGAAATGAGAATCTGAGGAGTAAACCGTTGATAAATATTGACCGGATATCATTGCAATGATATAATGTGAATATATCTTTACAATGATACAAGGAGGTGCGACATGGGTAAAATAGAATTACTACATGGCTCGGATCATGTGATTGAGAAACCAGATTTTACATTGGGAAAAGCGAATAATGATTATGGGCGTGGATTTTATTGTACACGAGAATTATCAATGGCTATGGAATGGGCTTGTAAACAAAATGTAGATGGATTTGTAAACAGATACTCTTTCGAACAAGATTCTTTAAAAGTATTAAATTTATTAGATGGTGATTATAATATTTTGCATTGGATGGCATTATTATTAAAGAACAGAACTTTTCGTCTTTCTAATGAAATTGCAATTGATGCTCGTAATTATATTATTGATAACTTTTCAATTGACTTAACAGAGTATGATGTTGTAGTTGGTTATCGAGCAGATGATTCGTACTTCTCCTTTGCGGAATCTTTTGTAGAAAATGGATTACCGCTTCGCAGTTTAAATAAGGCTCTTAGACTTGGAAAACTCGGTGAACAAACAGTATTGATTTCAGAAAAGGCATTTGAAAACTTAAAATTTGAGGAGGCGGAACTTGCGGATAAAACAATATATTATCCTAAATTTATTGCAAGAGATTCTAGTGCCAGAGAAACATATAAAAAAGAAATTCGTAAAGGTCCTTCCTACAAAGAAGATATCTTTGTTTTAGATATTCTCAGAGAGGAGATGAAAGAAGATGATCCACGCATACAGCGAATTTTATCTAAATGATGCAAAACAAAATTTAGCGGAACTTTTCGATTATGCAGTCAACGCTTGTAAATTTGATGCTAATTGGTTTTCAAAACTTTTTGTTCAATCGGGATATGCTGACAAATTTGAACGTGGAAATCCTGCGATTGTTGCGGGTATGTCTGGTATTGAATTAGCCAGAAAAGTGATTTCATATGCGTATCCTAACTGGAAATTTCCAAAGCAAATTTTTTCAGAAGAACGTTCAAGTGTTTATTGGGCTGGATGGGCATTGGCAGAATATCAATGGGTAACCTGCAAGCGTTTTAAAGATATCTTTTCAAGAATCTCTTTTGCTGAGATTATTTCAATGTATAGTGTGTATCATGAAATGGATATGGAACACTTCATTGAGGATATGAATAAAAAGTATCATGCTATAGAGATGGAAACTCGATTAAAAATGATTCGTGAGAATCGAGGAATTTCACAAGCGGAACTTGCAAAACTTTCCGGTGTGAGACTTCGTTCAATACAGATGTATGAGCAAAAAGTAAATGATATTGATAAAGCACAGGCCGGAACAGTTTATAAACTTTCGAGAGTGCTTGGATGTACGATTGAGGATTTGTTGGAAAATCCGGAAGTATAAAATTTAAAGCAAAAAGCAATCAGTAGCAGGAGTTAACGGCTATGATTGCTTTTGACTTTCCTATATGCTGTTGACCGTGCAGATTACGTTATTTACAATACTCTCACAGTATCTCCGGCTTTTGCTTTTCCTGCTACGAGAACCTTGACAAAAATGCCTTCTCGTGGCATGACGCAGTCTCCTGCAGCTTTTCTGATGGCACAATTGTTATGACATTCTTTTCCGATCTGCGTTACTTCGCAGATGGCGCTTCCTACCTTTAATTTTGTTCCAATAGAAAGTTTATAAAGATCGATTCCTTCCGTGAGAATATTTTCTGCAAAGGCCCCCGGGAGGAGATCAAAAGAAATATTTTTCTGAACTTTAGTAACACTTTCGGTTCCGAGAAGACTGATTTGGCGATGCCAGTTTCCGGCATGCGCGTCTCCAACAATGCCGTGGTCCGGAAGCATTTCGATTTCTGTTACCGCATGTTTTTGTTCTCCCTTTTTCTCGCTGATGCAGACGGATTTGATCAGCGCTGTCTGGGCGCCGCAGCCGGCAGAACCTGACGAAAGAAGCATGTCAATTCCATGTCTGATTGGTTTCAGAGCAGCAAGCAGGTTTTCTGTGGATGCTTTTTCACTTCCCGGCAGATTGACAATCAATGAGGTTTTTCGGATTCCTGCAACAGAGCGAGAAAGGCAGCCATTTGGTGTGATTTTCATGCTCTCTGCGCGCATGAGTTCCGGAATACCGGGCGTCTCGCGTTCGATGACCACTTTTGTTGCTTCTGGAGTAATGTCGCGAGGGGAAAATCCGGTTCCTCCGGTTGTAAGGATAAGAGAAGCTTGTAGTTCGTCAGAGCACTTGATAAGCTCATTTTGAATCTGCTTAACATCATCCGGAATAATTGTTGTGTAGATAATGTTCCAGTTTTCCTTTTCCAGGATTGTGCGAAGTGCGGGACCACTGGTATCCACACGTTCGCCTGCGGCTCCTTTATCACTGACCGTGATGATTGCTGCTGTGTAACTCATAGTGTTAATCCTCCCTTTGAAAATCGCCATGGATGCCGCCGCTTTTTTTGATTAGGCGAATATCAGAAATGACGATGTCTTTTTGTACTGCTTTACACATGTCATAGACAGTGAGAGCGGCCGTGGAAGCGGCGGTGAGAGCTTCCATCTCGACACCGGTTTGTCCGGTGCAGTTTACGGTTGCGTATATTTCTACGCTATAACGTGTTTCGTCCAGAGATAAATTCAGATCAATGCCGGTAATCTGAATAGGGTGGCACATGGGAATCAGGTCAGGAGTTCGTTTGGCACCCATGACACCTGCAATCTGCGCAACGGTGAGTACGTCTCCCTTTTTCATTCCGCCTGTTTTGATTCGTTCAAATGTTTCTGGACTTACCAGTACACGGGCGGCAGCGGTTGCACTGCGCTGAGTGATGTCCTTTTCGCCCACATGTACCATTTTGGCACGTCCCTGTTTGTTGAAATGTGTAAAATCATCTAAGTTCTGCATAATTAACCTCCTATTCGGTTCATGGTACGACCTGCATGACTTTTGCTGGTGGCTGAAAGCTCTGCGTGAAATGCCGGTTTTGCAAGAATGGCCCGTTCCATTTGTGCTTTCATTCCCTCGAGATCCAGTCCTTTGATGGAATATTCATCGGAAGAATGGAGACAAGGTTTTAATTTGCCGTCTGCGGTGAGACGAATACGATTACACTGACTGCAAAAATGGGCGCTGATCGGGCTAATCAGTCCGATATTTCCCTTTGCGCCGGGAAGCCGGTATAATTTTGCAACACCATGATCTTTTATATTTTCTTGAAGAACTGCGTTCGGAAGTTTGTCCAGAACTACAGAACATGGAATGTATGAAGTTTCATCAAAATCTTGATTGTCATACATCGGCATAAGCTCAATAAAGCGAACGTCAATAGGATATTTTTTTGTTAATTCCGCAAGAGAAACAATTTCATCATCATTAAATCCACCGATTAATACGGAGTTGATTTTGACTTTGTCAAATCCGGCGGATAAGGCAGCCTCCAGACCGGCCAGTGCTTCATCCAGATTGCCTCGTCTTGTGATATGGGTATATTTCTCTGCATTTAACGTGTCCAGACTGAGATTGATGCGGGACACACCTGCGGCGCGAAGCGGTTTTGCCAGTTCAGGAAGAAGTGTTCCGTTGGTGGTAAGGCAGACTTCTTCAATTCCATCTATAGCAGCGGTATGTTGACAGATAGAGAGAATATTACATCTTACCAGGGGCTCGCCTCCGGTGATACGCAGTTTTGTGACACCAAGAGAGGCGGCAGCCTTAACGGCAAGAATAATTTCTTCTTCCGTAAGGATTTCTTCATGGCTTTTCTTACAGATTCCATCTGCGGGCATACAATACCGGCAGCGGAGATTGCAAAGGTCTGTGACCGACAGTCTTAAATAGGTGATTTGTCTTCCAAAATTATCTTTCATAGTTTCGCCTCTTTAATCATTTCATTAGTATCTTCCAAAGGTGCAGTTTGGAAAATGGCAGGTCTTACAGAGCTGACATAATCCGCCGTCCCCGAGGTTGATAAGGTCTTTTTTTGTAAATTTGTCTCCCGCAAATATTTGAGGAAGTAATACATCAAACATGGTGGTAGGAAGGCTGATTGCCGCTCCCGGTACTCCGAGAATCGCAACGTCATTTAAGTAGGCGACTAGAGTCATATTTCCGGGCTGCGATGGCACACCGTGGGAAATAATATCAGCGCCCAGCCTGCGAATGGCGGTTGGGGTTAAATCATCCGGATCCACAGACATTCCGCCTGTAAAGATCAGAAAATCAGCGCCGGCATTCAGATAGTTCTGCGCAGCATCCACAATCATTTCCAGATTATCATCACAGATAGTTACCCCAAGAATCTCTGACGGATACTTTGTCATCTTTGCGCGTACAACAGGCTCAAATTTATCTTTGATTCGTCCGGTGTAAATCTCAGAACCGGTAATAATGACACCGATTTTCTTGTGGTGATATGGCCGTAGATCAAGAAGTTTTCTGTCTGTACAAAGATTTTCCGCCCGGATAATCTGTTCTTCCTGAGTAGTGAGCGGTACGATTCGCATAGAAGCGAGTCTTGCGCCTTCTTCTACCGGATAATGATCTGGCAGTGTGGAAATGGTAATATCACCAATCGCATTTATTTCTTTTAAGAGCTCGGTGTCTACACGGAACATTCCACGGGTATCTGCGATCAGAAGAACCTTTCCTTCTGATGGAGCAGTATAATGAGTGCTTTCCACCGGTGCCATGGCAGCCATGCGAAGAGCAGCGTCTTCTTCGTGGATTTCGCCACTGTTTTCTTCCCAGACAAAAATGGTACGTTTTCCTAAATTAAGTAATTCGGAAATGTCTTCTTCTTTGATAATATGTCCGCGCTTAAAAGCAGCGCCTTTAAAACCATCCCGCATGGCGGTGATATCGTGGCAAAGTGCCATGCCGACGGCATCTTCTACTTTAACTTTTCTCATATTAAAAATCCTTTCAATTTAGTTCCGGCAGCAAGAGGGCCGCTTCCGGCAGGGACAATTCCCACCGCGTTACAGCCGATAGTACTGCTGAGTATGATATTTCCCTGATCTTTTGGACAGATGAGGGTGACTGTGCCGTCGGACAGATCCAGTTTGCCACGGAGCAGCCTGGTGGCCGGGCTTTTTTTCTTGAATTCGTTTTTTAAGGTAACGATGATTTCTTCTGGAAGAAAATCATTTCTTCCGGAAAGCTTTTTCAGTGCAGGCTGTGCGACGGCAAAAAAGTTGGTAAGAGAAGAGGCCGGATTTCCTGAAAGACCACAGACCAGTTTATCATGTTGAATACCATATGCACATGCCATTCCCGGTTTGATATTTATTCCATGCGTCAATATCTTCACACCGGCTTTTTCCATGGCGACAGGGGTGAAATCGTAGTCACCGACAGATACACCTCCAGTAAGAAGGAGCGCATCACATTGTGTCAGACCTTGGACAATTCTTGCTGCAATTTTATCCGGTGAGTCACCGGCAATGCCAAGATAGAAAGGCTCACAGGAAATTTGTTTCAGAGCGGCAGCAAGGGTGTAACGATTGGAGTTACGAATTTTTCCGGCAGATAATGGCATATCAATTTCGACGACTTCATTTCCAGTGGAAATGATGCCCACAAGCGGGCGTCGGTAAACCCTCGGATTTGTGATTCCCTGAGATGCCAAAGTGCCCATCAGTCCGGTGTCGATAAGGGTGCCTCGCTTTGCGAGTAATTGTCCTTTTTGAATGTCTTCCCCGGCTCTTATGATGTTGGAACCACTGGAAAGTGGTGTGGAAATGCAGACCGTTTCTTTCGTAAAATGCGTAAGCTCATACGGAATGACAACATCAGCTCCTTCCGGAATAGGCGCTCCGGTGAGGATTTTGGTCGCAGTCATTGGCACAATTGATTTTGTCGGAAATGCTCCGGCAGGAATTTCCTCCAGAATTCGAAGTGTCACTGGATGATCTTCAGAAGCCGTTTCTACATCCGCAGCGCGGAATGTGTAGCCATCATAGGGCGATCGGTCAAATGGAGGAACATTTTCTGAGGCATATAAGTCATCAGCCAGAATACGTCCTACGCTTTCGGTCAAAGGGACATCTTCTGTGCTGACAGGTGAGACATGACTGAGCAGTAAATCCCGTGCAGTATAAAAATCTACGTTTCTATCCATGTGTATTTCCTTTCAATAAAATAATTTTTTGTGGCGGTAAATGCAAGGTCACCGGATTTGCCCGAAGCCGAAGCCATTCTGGCTTGCCCAGTTCCCATCCGATAAGAGAAACATTTTGGCATTCATTTGCACGCATCATAATCGTGTAAGAGAATGGATTTTCTATTTCCTCTATTACATTGCAGACCAGAGAATTTTCTCCATAACCTTCGCAGATGTCATGCATGCGGATTCCTATATGAGAAATCCCCTGTAAATTGCCTTGTATTTTTAAATCAATTCCCCAATCCAGTGCTCGGACATGAGAATCATCCAGAATTTGGATTGCAGAAATATTTTTACAACCGGTAAGAGTAGCGGCCATGCAGGTCTGAGGATTTGCAAAAATCGTATCTTTTTTGCCAAAGGCATCAATGCTTCCTTTATTCATGACAGCGATAGAATTGGAAAGCCGAAATACTTCATCGCGATCATGCGATACTAAAATGACTGATTTCCCGAACTTGTGGATGACCTCACGAACTTCTTGCTCAAGACGAAAGCGAAGGTGACTGTCGAGAGCGGAAAATGGTTCGTCGAGGAGCAGGATATCCGGCTTGGAGACCAGAATACGCGCCAGGGCAGTCCGCTGCTGCTGACCGCCGGAAAGCTGAGAAGGATAATGCTCCGCCAGTTCTGAAAGACCGAAACGGCTCATAATTTCTTCTGCCAGTTTTTTTCTATTTGCGGTATTTTTTTCACGATTTGCACCGGCCAGAATATTTTGCCTCACAGTCATATTCGGAAAGAGGGCATAATTTTGAAATAATAAACCTACTCTGCGCTTTTGCGGGGGCAGATTGATTCCTTTTTTTGAGTCAAATAAAGTGACTCCATCGACAATAATTTTCCCATAATCCGGTTTTTCTATGCCGGCGATGCATTTTAAGGTCATGCTTTTGCCGCATCCGGAAGCGCCGAGAAGTGCAAGTGTTTCATTTCCTGCTTCAAATTTTACGCGCAAATGAAAGGAACCAAGGTGTTTTTCGATGTCTACGAAAACTGACATATCAGTGCCCTCCTTTTTGTACGTTTTTCTTTTCCAGCAAATTGATGATTAGTAATACCACAAAAGAAATCGTAATATTGATCATGACCCATTTAAAAGCCAGTCCGTCATCGTTGGTACGCCAAAGCTGGTAAACGGTTGTGGAAATCGTTGCTGTTCTGCCGGGAGTATATCCGGTGATCATGCTGGTCGCGCCGTATTCACCGAGAGCGCGTGCGAAAGCAAGCACCGTTCCGGCGAGAACTCCCTGACGGCAGTAAGGCATACGGACACGCCAGAAAATGTAGGTATTGGAAAGCCCGAGCGACTGGGCTGAATATGCTAAAGTTTCATCAAATGACTCAAAGGCACCGCGGGCCGTGCGGTACATCAGAGGGAATATTACGACAGTGGTGGCGAAAATAGCGGACCACCATGTCATCGTTAACCGGATTCCAAAGATTTTCAGGAACCAAGCACCGATGACCCGTTTCGGTCCAAGAACGCGAAGCAGCAGATAGCCCACGACCGTTGGAGGAAGGACCAGTGGCAGAGTGAGAATAACATCCAGTACACCTTTGATAAGGCGAGGCGCTTTTGCAATATAATACGCAGCGAAGATTCCCACAAAAAATATAATAACAGTGCTGATTCCTGCAATTCTGAGAGAGTTCCAAAGTGGAAATAAATCCATAAATTTAAATCCTCCTATTATATAGCAATGGGCGGGATGAGTCCCGCCCGTGATGTCTGTATCTAATGTCAGTTATTTGATTGGAGTAAACCCTACGGCTTCAAAAATCTTGTCAGCTTCTGAACCTTTGAGGAATTCAAGGAATGCCTGAGCTTCTTCCTGGTTCTTTGAGATGTTCAGTACAGCAGCAGGGTAGATAACCTGTCCGCACATTTCGGCAGTAGCGGTATCTACAACTGTAAGATTTGCAGAAGCGGCATCGGTCTGATAAATGATTCCACAGTCAACAGCAGCTTCTGAAACCTGTGTAGTAACTTCTTTTACATTTGTGCCATATGTCAGATTGCCGTTTGCAGCAAGGGTTGCTTCATCTAAATTGTAATAAGCAAGGATCTTCTGTGTATATTGTCCGACAGGAACATCCGCATTTCCCATGGCAAGTAAAACTGTTCCGGCTTCAAGACCAGCTTTTAAGTCGTCATATGAGTTGATATTTTTCGGATTTCCTTCCGGAACAGCCAGGGCAACTTTGTTTTCAAGGATATCAAAACGAGTGTCTGTGAGTACAAAATCAAGGCCTTCTGTGTTGACATCGGCGCTTGCAGCGCTGTCTAACTGATCCATCTGTTTCTGTCCGGCAGAAATGAAGATGTCGCAGTCAGCGCCTTCCTGAATCTGTGTCTTGAGGGTTCCTGAAGAGTCGAAGTTAAAGACGATGTTGACATTTTCGTGCTCTTTCATGTAAAGATCACCGAGTTCTGTGAGCGTCTCTGTCATAGAAGCGGCGGCGAAGACTGTGAGTTCAACCGGTTCTGCTTCTTCCTTTTGTTCTTCTTTGGCAGTGTCTTTAGTGTCTGTGTTTTCTTTACTTCCGCATCCGGCGAACAGTGTAAGCGCTGTGGTAAGAGAAAGTAATAATGCAATTGTTCTTTTTTTCATCTTGGTTCCTCCTGAAAATAAAAGTGCATAAAAAATGTCCGTCTTCTTAAAGCAACGGACAAAAAAAGAACCAGATATTCACATAATGCATCTGAATGTGTCGTTGCCTCCTTTTCATAATGGAAGGCTACCCCGTTTCCAGGTATAACCCCGGGCCATAAAATGACCGGCTCAGATTCCATAGCATCGCCGTAGGAAAAAGAGCTCGAAGACTGTTTCTGAGTTTATTATATCGAGGGGAGAAAATAAAGTCAAAGAGTTTTTGCGAAGATCTTCTAACATTCTCGAAAATTACACAGCATCAGATATTTTTGATATATTTGCAAAACAACAAGAATGTGTCCTGAACGTCTTCCGCGGTTTGAATATCATATTCCTCCAAGAGTAGGTGAATGATGTTACGTTTTCCTTCTGTCAACACACGCCACTGGCTTTGAATTTCCTCATAATTGCGCCCAAGGCGGTCAAAGTTCTTGCCGGACTGTTTATTTATAAAAATATTTTCCTCGAATTTTGCCTAAGAATCTCGAAAAACACATAGTCGGACATGTTTGTGCTATACTCTCGAAAAAGTAATTTATGAACAGGCTGGGTCTATCGAAATTGTCAGAAATATGTTAAGATGATAGCAGGTCCTGCTCGTGAAAATAAGGAAAAACGAGAGGAATACAAATGAGAAACAAAGACAATTTTATTATGCTGCCAACTAATGATTTCTGTTTCAAGGAATTGATGCAGAATCCAAAAATTCGCAAGGGGTTTATTGCGGGGATTCTTAGAAAAGATATGGATGGAATTCTTTAGTGGTAAGACCCGGGAGGATTTTGAGACGATGGCAAAACAGAACGAATATATGGAAGAAGCGGTGAACACGTTATTTGAACTTAGTGCAGATGAAAAGAAACGTTTGGAATATGAGGCTAGAGAGAAAGCACTTAGAGATTACAATACGCAGATGTACAGTGCAAGGAAAAGTGGAGTTGAAGAAGGAATTGAAAAAGGCATTGAACTTACTTTAAAGATTTTGAAATTAAAATCTGAGGGAAAAAGTGCAGAGCAGATTGCTAAGGAGTGTGATCGGTCATTGGAGCTGGTGAAAAGGATTATGGAATAAAATTAATAAAGCAGCAGACACAAAAAGGATTGTTATAGAAGTAAATTATTATTTGAATATTTTGAAGTAAGTGTTATGATAATGCAGAGGTGAGAATTTATGAGTCAAGTAACAACAATGACAGAAGGCAGCATTGTCAAACGAATCGTGAAATTTTCGATTCCGCTTATTTTGGGGAATCTCTTTCAGCAATTATATAACACGGTGGATTCTATTATCGTAGGAAATTATATAGGAAGTGATGCGCTGGCCGCGGTAGGATCAACGTCATCTTTGATAAATCTTTTGCTTGCCTTTTGTATAGGAGCTTCGGCGGGAGCCGGGGTTGTGATCGCACAGTATTATGGCGCTCAAGATGAGAGGCAAATAAAAACAGCAGTACATACTACGATTGCGATTGCCTGTGTGAGTGGGGCATTTATGACTGCATTTGGAATTTTGTTTGCGCCATTATTCCTTAGAGTCATGGGAACACCAACGGAAATTATGGTACAGTCAGTGACATATTTGAGAATTTATTTCGCAGGTATTTTATTTTCTGTTATTTACAATTTTGCAGGAGGAATTTTGAATGCTGTCGGATATTCGGCAAAATCATTACTGTTTTTGATGATTGCGGCAGGGTCAAATGTGATTTTCGACATCTTATTTGTTGTGGTATTTAAAATGGGTGTAGAAGGAGTGGCGCTTGCTACAGATATTGCACAGTTTCTGTCATTTGTCTTTATTATGAGGTTTATGACAAGAAGCGAAGAACTGTTCCGGGTGAGATGGAAAGACGTCCAGCTGAATGGGCAAATGGCCGGGAAAATCATTAAGATCGGTCTTCCGACCGGAATCCAGAATATGATGATTTCTTTTTCCAATGTTACGGTTCAGTCCAGCGTAAATAGTTTTGGAGCGACACTTATGGCGGCTTATGCGGCTTATGTTAAGATTGACGGATTTAATATTCTTCCAGTGCTGAGTTTTAGTATGGCAGCAACTACATTTACAGGTCAGAACGTGGGAGCCGGTGAATATGAAAGAGTTCGTAAGGGAAAATGGGTAGCGCTTGCGTTGAGCGTTGGTTATACTTTTATCAGCAGTACGTTTATTATTCTCTTTGGAAAACAGATTATCGGAATCTTTGTAAATGAACCGGAGGTAATTTCGCTTGGATGTTATATTTTGAAATTCTTTTGTCCATTCTATTTCTTGCTTGCGATTATGCATGCACTTGCAGGTACGATTCGAGGGACCGGGAAGACAATACCACCGATGCTCATCATTTTGGTTTCGCTCTGCTTTTTCCGAATTGTGTGGCTTAAGATAACGCTTCCGATGTTTGGCGATATGAAATGGATTTTCGCTGTTTATCCATTGTCATGGACACTTGGCGCTGTGATGATGATATTGTATACATGGAAAGGAAACTGGCGCCCATATGGGAGAGAAAACGAAAGATTTTGATAATATAGCGCGGATAAAATTGCGTAATTTCCGGCAATATGGTACGATTAAAATAACTCGATGATGCATAGCTTTGGAGGAAATTATGGAAAAAACGGATAAAAGATATGGCGCATATGTGCAGATTTTAAAAGAAGAATTGATTCCGGCAATGGGATGTACGGAACCGATTGCGCTTGCTTATGCGGCTGCAAAAGCAAGAGAGGTACTTGGAACCCTGCCAGATAAGGTTTCCATAGAAGCGAGTGGAAGTATTATTAAAAACGTGAAATCAGTTATTGTTCCGAATACAGACCATTTGAAAGGAATCCCGGCAGCGGCAGCGGCCGGAATTGTGGCAGGAAGGGCAGAAAAGGAACTTGAAGTCATTTCAGAAGTAACGAAAGAACAGATAGAAGAAATAAAAGAATTTCTTGCTACAAAACCAATAAGTGTGAAACATGTAGACAATGGCTTTACATTTGAAATTGGAATTCGCGTTTCTAAAGGTGCAGATTATGCGAAGATCAGAATTTTAAATTATCACACCAATATTGTTCTGGCAGAAAAGAACGGAAAAGTTCTTTTTGAAAAGGTTGTTCAGGGAGAGGAAGAAACCGGACTTACCGATCGGTCGCTTCTTGATATGGAGCATATCTGGGAGTTTGCTAATACGGTGGATATAGAAGATGTTCGTGAAGTGATCGAGCGACAGATTAGATATAATTCAGCGATTGCGGCAGAAGGATTCCGCGGGGATTATGGAGCAAATATCGGAAGTGTGCTTCTTGATATGGAAGGGAACAATGTGCGGACAAGAGCGAAGGCAAGAGCAGCGGCAGGTTCTGATGCAAGAATGAACGGCTGCGAACTTCCAGTTGTGATCAATTCCGGAAGTGGGAATCAAGGAATGACATGTTCACTTCCGGTGATTGAATATGCGGAAGAATTGAATTCTGGAGAGGATAAATTATATCGTGCGCTGGTACTTTCAAACCTGATAGCGATTCATCAGAAAACAGGTATTGGGCGATTGAGTGCGTATTGCGGAGCAGTTTGTGCCGGAGCAGCGGCAGGAGCCGGAATTGCATATTTGTGCGGTGGGGATTATGATGATATTACACATACCGTTGTGAATGCGCTGGCGATTGTGTCGGGAATTGTATGTGATGGTGCGAAAGCATCTTGTGCAGCGAAAATAGCGGCAGCCGTAGACGCGGGAATTCTTGGTTACAATATGTACAAGCGCGGGCAGCAGTTCTATGCAGGAGATGGTATCGTGACCCAAGGTGCAGATGCGACGATTAGAAATGTCGGACGTCTCGGGAAAGATGGAATGAAAGAGACAAACGAGGAAATTATCAATATTATGATTGATGGTCTTTGCTAAAATAAGGAAGAAAGAAAGGGGAAGAAAAGTTCCCTTAAAGAGAAGGCGCTGAGGTTGTAATGACTTCAGCGCTTTTTTGGACATTTTTACAATTCTTTTTATTTTTGCTGCATTTCTCGAATGATTTGAAGCATTTCCAGATCTTCTTGCGATACCTTAAGATTTGAAGCAATTGTTTTTCCGTCTGGTGTTGT
>Ga0129317_1000513_pt1 | contig 40294 bp, 48 predicted proteins | sample Cm1ome_FD_94430 | JGI IMG/M metagenome (GOLD analysis project Ga0129317, IMG submission 94430) | Eastern black-and-white colobus group fecal microbial communities from Wisconsin, USA - Cm1105 metagenome | ecosystem: Host-associated > Mammals > Digestive system > Large intestine > Fecal | place... | reverse complement strand
GTGCGACTGGCGCAACGGGTGCAACCGGTCCCACCGGGCCGACGGGTGCGACTGGCGCAACGGGTGCAACCGGTCCCACCGGGCCGACCGGACCCAAAGGCGACGCCGGCGCGTGCTGCGATTGCCCCTGCGTCCAGCAAATGCTGCACTTAATCCAGCAGATCATCGCCCTCTATCCCAACGATACGCTCTCGATTGCAATGGAAAATGGAAATAATACCAGCGGCAGGCCGGGCAGCCTGCTTCCCGCAACCAATCCCGGCCTCTTCGAACTGGTCGACAGCCAGGGACGGCCGCAGGAAGCGGTCTCTGTCTGCCGGATCGTCTCAATCCGGGTGACCAGCGCCGCCTACAACGATGCGATCACCTATCTTGCCACCCCGGTCCCCACCCCGCAGGACTGCGGCGCCAGCTGCGAAGCTGCTGTCCGGGCCTATCTGCCGGTGGGCACCGCCAATGCCTCCATCAAGGCAGGCGGTCAGACGGTGGCACAGGGAACCGTGCTGCAAAATCAGTTCGGCGTTCTGGTTATCGTCGGACCCAACAACAGCAACCCTGCGTTTGTTTCCACCTGCAAGGCGGAAATTCTCGAGAAATAGCCTGGCTTTCGGACCTGAAGTCCTAAAAAAGGAGCTGCTTCAAAAGAAGCAGCTCCTTTTTGGAAGGACAAATTACACCAGCTCTATAATTGCCATCTCGGCCGCGTCGCCGCGGCGGGGGCCGGTGCGGATAATCCGGCAATATCCGCCGTTCTGATCCTTGTACTTGGGGCCGAGCTCGTCGATGACCTTCTTGGCCACCGTCTCCTTGGTGATGAAAGAAAAGACCTGACGCTTGGAATGCAGGTCGCCGCGCTTGGCGGTGGTGATGATCTTTTCCGCCGCCGAGCGGACCTCCTTCGCGCGGGTGACGGTCGTCTCGATGCGGCCGTTCTCCATCAGGTAGGTCACCATCGCCCGGAGCATCGCCATGCGATGATCGCTGGTTCTGCCGAGTTTTCTTGTGCCTGGCATTGTATTTCACTCCTTACATGAGTTGTCTTTGGACCAAAGAGGATTACTCCTCTTCCCTGCTCAGATCAAAGCCGAGCGACTGGAGCTTGGCAATGACCTCCTCGAGCGACTTCTTCCCGAGGTTTCTGACCTTCATCATTTCCTCAGGCGACTTGTTGACAAGGTCGCCAACGGTGTTGACCCCCGCGCGCTTGAGGCAGTTGAATGCCCGCACCGACAGGTCAAGCTCTTCAATTGTCATCTCAAGGGCCTTCTCCTTGCTAGAGTCTTCCTTCTTTTCAAGGATCTCGGTCGAGAAGGTCTCGTCGGACAGATCGACGAAGTGGTTGAGTTGTCGATTGAGGATCTTGGCCGCCAGACTCACGGCTTCCTTTGCGGAAATCGTGCCGTCTGTCCAGACCTCCAGGGTCAGCTTGTCATAGTCGGTAATCTGCTCCACACGGGTGTTCTCAACGGTGTAGTTGACCTTGAGGACGGGGGTGTAGATGCTGTCCACCGCGATGGTGCCGATCGGGGCCTTTTCCAGCTCAATGACCTTGTTGCGGTCGGCCGGAACATAGCCCTGGCCCTTCTGCAGGGTGATCTCCATCGTGAGCCTGCCGCCCTCTCCAACCGTCGCGATGTGCAGGTCGGGATCGAGGATCTCAATATCGGGATCATCCTGGCAGAGGATGCTCCCGGCAGTGACTTCGCACTCGCCCTCCGCGTCGATCCGAACAGTCTTCGGGCCTTCGCAGTAGAGCTTGGCATTCAGGCTCTTGATGTTGAGGATAATCTCGGTGACATCCTCCTTGACGCCCTCGATGGTGGAAAACTCATGCTGGACGCCATCGATTTTCACCGAAATCACAGCAACGCCGGGAAGCGAGGAGAGAAGCACACGTCTTAAGCTGTTGCCCAGCGTGGTACCAAAACCGCGATCGAGCGGCTCCGCCACAAATCTTCCGTAGCGCCCGTCGTTCGAGAGCTGTGCAGTTTCAACCTTGGGCTCGATAATTTTAACCATAATAACCCTCCCTTTCGAACGGCCGCAGGGCCGTTTCGTGTCGTTCCCCTGCTGATTGACAAAAAGGGGTTACTTGGAGTACAACTCGACGACGAGGTGCTCGGCGCACTCGAAATCAAGCTCCTCACGGGCGGGAAGGGCGACCACAGTGCCGGAGAAGTTGTTGGCGTCCTTGGTCAGCCACTTGGGAACGAGCCACTTGGCGTTCGCTTCCATGATCTGGGCGAATTTGACCGAGGAACGGCTCTTCTCGCGGACAGCGATGACATCACCGGCCTTGACGAGATAGGAGGGGATATCAACCTTCGCGCCATTGACGGTAAAGTGGCCGTGGCCGATCAGCTGTCTGGCCTCGCGGCGGGTATTGGCATAGCCGAGGCGGAACACCACATTGTCGAGACGGCGCTCCAGCAGCTGCAGCAGAACCTCACCGGTAATGCCCTGCGCCTTGTCGGCCATCAGGAAATATTTATGAAACTGCTTCTCGAGCACGCCATAGATAAACTTCAGCTTCTGCTTCTCCTGGAGCTGAAGCGCATATTCGCTCTGCTTTCTGCGCATGTTCTGCTTCTGGTTGCGGTGGGTTTCCTTGTGGATGCCCATGACAGCCGGAGAGATCTTCAGGGTCTTGCATCTCTTCAGGACAGGCTGCTTGTTTGTAGCCATGAATCAATTCCTCCTTATATCGTGATTAGACGCGTCTTCTCTTGGGAGGACGGCATCCATTGTGGGGAATCGGGGTGACATCCTTGATCAGGCTGACCTCGAGTCCGGCGGCCTGAAGCGCTCTGATCGCAGCCTCACGGCCGGAGCCGGGGCCCTTGACATACACTTCGACGGTCTTGAGGCCGTGCTCCATCGCAGCCTTGGCAGCGGTCTCCGCAGCGGTCTGCGCGGCAAACGGAGTCGACTTCCTCGAACCTCTGAATCCGAGGCCGCCGGCCGAAGCCCACGAAAGGGCGTTGCCCTGGGTGTCGGTGATGGTGACGATGGTGTTATTAAAAGTGGACTGGATATGGGCAGCCCCGCGCTCGATATTCTTGCGCTCGCGGCGTCTGGTGCGGGTAACGGCTCCCTTTTTCTGCTGTTTCGCCATTTTGTACTTGCCCCTCCCTTACTTTTTCTTGTTGGCAATGGTCTTCTTGGGACCTTTGCGGGTGCGGGCGTTGGTCTTGGAACGCTGTCCCCTGACCGGAAGGCCCTTTCTGTGGCGGACACCACGGTAGCAGCCGATCTCGACGAGGCGCTTGATGTCGAGCTGGACGCGGCTTCTCAGGTCGCCCTCAACGGTCAGGTGCTTGTCGATATATTCGCGCAGCAGGGCCTCGTCGGCTTCGGTGAGGTCCTTAACGCGGGTGTCGGGGTTGATGCCGGTGGCCTTGAGGATGTCGTTGGCGGTCTTGCGGCCGATGCCGAAAATATAGGTCAGACCGATCTCAACGCGCTTCTCGCGAGGCATGTCAATACCAGCGATACGTGCCATACTTTGTTACACCTCCAATGTTTTCGGTTGGCGTTAGCCCTGGCGCTGCTTGTGCTTGGGGTTGTCGCAGATCACCATGACGCGACCTTTGCGTTTGATCACCTTGCACTTGTCGCACATCGGCTTCACGGAAGGTCTTACTTTCATGATAAATACCTCCATACTTCTAGCGGCGGCTCAAAACGAAAACGGAAATCCCGATCCGCTGCCCGGCGCCGCCCGTTTCCGCTGGCAGCGGGATTGCTTTTTGGTTATTTCGATCTCCAGGTGATCCGACCCTTGGTCAGGTCATACGGAGAAATCTCCATGGTGACCTTATCTCCGGGAAGGATACGGATGAAGTTCATCCGCAGCTTGCCCGAAATATGGGCGTGCAGCTTATGACCACCCTGAATCTCAACGATGAACTGTGCGTTGGGGAGCGCCTCTTTGACGATGCCCTCCACCTCAATGACGTCATCCTTTGCCAAGATTATTTCCCTCCTTCATCACAATGCTCGCAAAAGCAGCTGAGTGCGGCGCGCAGCGACCGGTTTGAGCGCAGGGCCTCTTCGTCCAGCATTCCGGAGGTCAAAGCCAGGTGCTTCCTGCGCTTCTTCTTGGGACGCTCAAGCGGCCGTTCCCGGCCGTTGGCCAGCAACGCAAAGTCCTCCCCGGCTGAGACGACGGCAAACCATTCGCCGGCATCCCGTCCCGCAAGGCTCTTCACGATCTGTCCCCGCTCCATTGCAGCCACCCGTCAGGGCAGGGCGGTCAGGATGACCGGCCCGCCGGGGGTGATGGCGACAGTATGCTCAAAGTGGGCCGAGAGCGAACCGTCCCGGGTCACCACCGTCCAGTCGTTGCCGAGCACCTTCACCGCGAACGCTCCGGCATTGATCATCGGCTCGATGGCGATGACCATGCCGGGGACCAGCCGGATTCCATGTCCCGCGTGCCCGAAGTTGGGCACCTCCGGTTCCTCGTGGAGATCCCGGCCGACCCCATGCCCGACATATTCCCGGACGACCGAAAAGCCAAGCGGCTCGACGGTCGACTGCACCGCGTGGGCAACGTCGCCGATCCGGCTGCCGGGCTGTGCCGCGGCAATTCCCTTTTCGAGCGCCAGTTTTGTCGCGTCGAGCAGGCTCTGCGCCTCGTCCGAGATCCTCCCGCAGGGGAAGGTGTAGGCCGAGTCGCCGTGATAGCCGCCGATCTTTGCTCCGACGTCGATGCTCACAATATCCCCTTCGCGGATTACTTTTCCGCCGGGAATGCCATGGATCACCTCGTCGTTGACCGAGATGCAGGCCGAAGCGGGGAACCCGCCGTAGCCGAGAAAGGAAGGAACCGCCCCATGCCTGGTGATGAAGTCATGCACGACATGGTCGATTTCCGCGGTGGTAACGCCGGGTCGCACCGCGGAGCCGCCCGCATGCAGGGCCTGCGCGGTGAGCGCGCCGGCCTTGCGCATCTTCTGAAGCTCCTGTTGTGTTTTTAAGATCACCATGTTACTTTTCTCCGACCGCTGCAAGGATTTCTTCGGTGACCCGATCCATCTCCTGCGCTGCGTCCAGCGAGGTCAGCACCCCGTGCGCCCGGTAGAAATCGACCAGCGGTTCGGTCTGCTCGTGATAAACCTTCAGACGCTTGGCGACCGTCTCGGGAGCGTCGTCCTTTCGGGTGACGAGCGCACCGCCGCATTTGTCGCAGATTCCTGCCTCGGCGGGCGGATTATTGTGGATATGATAAGGGGTGCCGCACTTTTCACAGACCCGCCGGCCGGTCATCCGCTCCATGATCTCTTCGTCCGAGATCACCAGGTTAATGACCGCGTCCACGCGTCCGCCGATCTCCTCAAACTTTTCCGCCTGCACCACCGTGCGGGGGAAGCCGTCGAGGATGTAGCGGCCGCTGCAGTCCGGCTTTGCGAGACGGTCAGCGACCATCTCGACCACCAGATCGTCGGGGACAAGCGCCCCGCGGTCGGTGTAGGACCGAAATTTTCTCCCGAGCTCAGAGCCGGAGGCGATCGCCTCGCGGATGATATTGCCGGTCCCGATGATGACGAGGCCGAGCCGCTTCGAAAGAATTTCTGCCTGGGTGCCCTTCCCTGCGCCGGGTGCGCCGAGTAGTATCATCTTCATGATCTTCCTCCAACCTTATTCCAGGAAGCCCTTATAGTGACGCATCATCATCTGGCTCTCGAGCTGGCGAACCATATCGAGGGCAACGCCGACAACGATGATCACCGACGTACCGCCAAGAGAGATATTCATACGGGTCAGCGCGCCGACGCCGATCGGCGCCACCGCAATCACACTCAGGAACAGACCGCCGAGGAAGGTGGTCTTGGAGACGATCTTCGCAATATAGTCGGAGGTCGGCTTGCCGGGACGGATGCCCGGAACCGTTCCGCTGTTCTTGCGGATGTTGTTGGAGATCTCAATGGGATTGTACTGAATCGCCACATAAAAGTAGCTGAATCCCATGATGAGGAAGAAGTACAACAGGCCATACCAGATGGTGTTGTAATTGAAGAGGTTCAGGAACTTGCCGAAGAAGGACGTATCCGAAATCTGGACAAAGCCCTTGATGGTGGTCGGGATGGCAAGCAGGGTCGAGGCAAAGATGATCGGCAAAACGCCGGACATGTTGACCTTGATCGGGATGAAGGTCGACTGGCCGCCGTACTGCTTTCTGCCGACGATCCGCTTGGCATACTGCACCGGAATCCGCCGCTCGGCGTTGGTCATCACAATGATGAAGGCGATGACCGCGAGGAACAGCACAATGACAAACGGGACCGCGAAGAAATAATAGGCCGCGCCCTCGACCGCCAGCTTGAGGTAGGCGATCATTGTGTTGACCACGGCGCCGCCGCGGGAGACGATACCGATGAACAGAATCATCGAGATGCCGTTGCCGATGCCCTTGGCGTCAATCCGCTCGCCCATAAACACGATCAGCATCGCGCCTGCGGTGAAGCAGAGGATGATGATGATGCGGGCAAAGTAGTACTGCCAGCCTTCAAAGCTCTGAATCGCGCCCTGATTGTTGAGCAGCATGGTGTAGGCAAACGCCTGCAGGAACGCCAGCGCCAGAGTGGTATAACGGGTGATCTTGTTGATTCTGCGCTTGCCTTCCTCGCCTTCCTTCGCCAGATTCTCAAGATAGGGAATCGCAACGGTGAGAAGCTGGATGACGATCGAAGCCGTGATGTACGGCGAGATCGAAAGTGCGAAGAGGGTGCTGCGCGAGAACGCGCCGCCGGTCAGCATATCCAGATAGCTGAAAATGCCGCCGGTGCTCGACACCATGCTGGTGAGGGCGCCGGGATCGAGGAACGGCACCGGGATCTGGGAACCGATCCGGGTGAGCATCAGGATGAAAAAGGTGAAAAGAAGTTTCTTTCTGAGATCCTCAATTTTCCATGCGTTTCTCAGCGTATCGAGCATCTTACTTCACCTCGGCCTTTCCCCCAGCCGCCTCAATCTTTTCCTTGGCGGACGCGGAAAACGCCGAAGCGATCACCGTAAGCTTGCGCTCAAGCTCGCCTCTGCCGAGGATTTTGATGCCGTCGCGGGTGTTCTTGATGATGCCGGCGTCGGCAATGGCCTGGGCATCGACAACGGCGCCATCCTCAAAGCGGTTGAGCACATCGACATTGATCGAGACATATTCCTTGGCAAAGATGTTGTTGAAGCCGCGCTTCGGGATACGTCTCTGAAGGGGCATCTGGCCGCCTTCGAAGCCGGGACGGATGCTGCCGCCCGAACGGGCCTTCTGTCCCTTGTGGCCCTTGCCGGCGGTCTTGCCGTTGCCGGAGCCCGCGCCTCTGCCCTTGCGGAACACGCTCTTGGTCGAGCCGGGCGCCGGGGATAACTCATGCAGTTTCATAGCTGGTTGCACCTCCTCTGTTTAAGCCTCGGTCCAGGAGACGAGATGGGAAATCTTCTTGATCTTGCCCCTCGTCGCCGCATTGTCGGGCTGAACCGTTTCATTTCCGATCTTGCGAAGACCGAGTGCTTCGGCGGTGGCAATCTGGTCCTTCAGGCAGCCCGCAGTGGACTTGACCAGCTTGATTTTGATGTTAGCCATAATCCTCCTACCTCCTAGCCCAGGATCTCGTCGGCGTTCTTGCCGCGGATCGCGGCGACCTCGTCGACATTGCGCAGCGAACGGAGTCCCTCGCAGGTGGCGGTCACCACGTTGCAGGGGTTGTTCGAACGCTGGCACTTGGTGCGGATATCCTTGATGCCCGCGACCTCAAGCACCGCGCGCACCGGGCCGCCGGCGATAACGCCGGTACCCTGGGGAGCGGGGAGCATCAGCACGCGGCCCGCGCCGAAGCACCCGATCACCTCATGGGGAATGGTGGTTCCCTTGAGGGAAATCTTAAACATGTTCTTCTTGGCGTCTTCGAGTCCCTTGCGGATCGCCTCGGGAACCTCGCTCGCCTTGCCGAGGCCGTAGCCGATCAGCCCTTTGCCGTCGCCGACGACGACGAGCGCGGAAAATTTCATCACGCGGCCGCCCTTTACCGTCTTGGAAACACGGTTGATAGCAACGACCTTCTCGTTGAGTTCCATTGCCGTAGCGTCAATACGAGCCAAACGTATCCCTCCTTACCTTAGAAGTTGAGTCCGCCCTCGCGGGCGCCCTCAGCGAGTTCTTTGATCCGTCCATGATAGAGGTAGCCGCTGCGGTCGAATACCACCGCGGTGATCCCTTTCTCCACCGCGCGCTCGGCAACAAGCTTGCCGATTGCACGGGCGGCGGCCTTATCCGAGCCCTTCTCGGTGAAGGACTTCTCGAGCGAAGAAGCAGACACCAGAGTGACGCCGGCCTTATCGTCGATGATCTGTGCGTAGATGTTCTTGGCGGAGCGGAACACGCTCAGGCGCGGACGCTCGGCAGTGCCGTTGACCTTATTTCTCACGCGGACATGTCTTTTCAGACGAGCCTTGTTGCTATCGATTTTGTTGACCATGTGCATTCACTCCTTTCTTACTTTTTGCCCTTGCCGGCCTTGCCTTCCTTGCGGATGATGACCTCATCGGTATACTTGATGCCCTTGCCCTTATAAGGCTCGGGAGGACGCTTCTCGCGGACTTCCGCCGCGAACTGGCCGACCTTCTGCTTATCGCAGCCGACGATGATGATCTTGTTGGGCGCGGGAACCTCAACGGTGATCCCTTCGACCTCCGCCATGATCACCTGATGTGAGAAGCCCAGGTTCATGACGAGGTTCTTGCCCTGCTTGGCGACACGATAGCCAACACCGTTGACCTCGAGTTCCTTCTTAAAGGTCTCGTGGCAGCCGGTGACCATGTTGGAAACAAGGGTCCGGGTCAGCCCGTGCAGGCTGCGGTGAACCGGATCGTCGCTCGGGCGGGTGACGATGACTTCATTTTCCTTGACCTCGATGCCGATCTCGGGGTTGAAGGCGTTGGTCAGAGTGCCCTTCGGTCCCTTGACGGTGACCTCATGGCCGTTGACCTTGACCTCGACGCCCGCGGGGATGGCGATATGCTTTCTTCCGATTCTAGACATCTCTCGCGCCCCCCCTTACCAGACGAAGGCGAGCACTTCGCCGCCTACATTCTGTTTTCTGGCTTCCTTATCGGTCATAACGCCCTTCGAGGTCGAAAGGATGGCGATGCCCAGTCCCTTCATGACGCGGGGCGCCTCTTCGCAGCTGGTGTAGATACGAAGACCCGGCTTGGAAACTCTTCTGAGTCCGGTGATGACAGGGGTCTTGCCCGCAGTGTATTTGAGCACAATGCGGATCACGCCCTGCTTGCCGTCTTCAACGACGGTGTAGCTTTTAATATAGCCCTCGTCCAACAGAATCTGGACAATCGCCTTCTTCATGTTGGAAGCGGGAACATCGACCGAGTCGTGACGCGCCGTGCTCGCATTGCGGATGCGGGTCAGCAGGTCAGCGATGGTATCGGTGATATGCATGCCGTAAACCTCCTTTTGATCCTACTTACCAGCTTGCCTTGCGCACGCCGGGAATCTGTCCTTTGTATGCCAGCTCTCTGAAGCAGATACGGCAGATGCCGTACTTTCTCAGATACGCATGGGGACGGCCGCAGATCTTGCACCTGTTGTACTCCCGGGAAGAGAACTTGGCAGGGCGCTGCTGCTTGATTTTCATACTGGTCTTTGCCATGCTGATTTCTCCTCCTTATTTCTCGAACGGGGCGCCGAGCTGCGCGAGCAGCTCCTTGGCCTCTTCGTCGGTCTTGGCTGTGGTCACAAAGGTGATGTCCATGCCGCGGACCTTGTCGATTTTATCGTATTCGATCTCGGGGAACATGAGCTGCTCCTTAAGGCCGAAGGAGAAGTTGCCTCTGCCGTCGAAGCCGTTGGCCGAAATGCCCTTGAAATCGCGGACACGGGGAAGGGCGACGTTGAAGAGCCTGTCACAGAACTCATACATCCGCTCGCCGCGCAGGGTGACCTTGCAGCCGACTGGCTGGCCTTCACGGAGCTTGAAGTTCGCGATGTTCTTCTTGGATTTGCAGACCTGTGCGCGCTGGCCGGTGATCTTTCCGAGATCTCCGACGACCGCCTCGATGATCTTGGGGTTGTCTTTGCCTTCGCCGCAGGCGACGTTGACGACGACCTTCTCAAGCTTCGGGATCTGCATGACACTCTTATAGCCGAACTGCTTGAAAAGCTGGCCGGCTACTTCGTTCTGGTAACGGTCCTTTAATCTAGCCATGTCTTTTCCTCCTCACTTTAGAAAGTCGCGTTGCACTTCTTGCAGGCGCGCGTTTTGGTACCATCCGCCAGCACCTTGTGGGCGACACGGGTGGGCTTGCCACAGGACGGGCAGACGAGCATCACTTTGGCGGCGTACATGGCGCCCTCCGCGGAAACGATGCCGCCCGGCTCGCCGGCACGGCGGGGCTTGACATGCTTGGTGACCATGTTGACGCCCTCTACGATGACCTTCTGCTCCTTCGGAGAGGTCTCGAGAACCTTGCCCTTCTTGCCCTTGTCTTTGCCGGACAGGATGACGACCGTGTCATCTCTTTTGATGTGAAGTTTGTTCACGCTCGTACACCTCCGTTACAGAACCTCGGGAGCGAGGCTCAAGATTTTCAGGTAGTCCTTCTCACGAAGCTCTCTCGCGACTGGTCCAAAGATACGGGTGCCGCGGGGGTTTTTATCTTCCTTGATGATGACTGCCGCGTTATCGTCGAAGCGGATATAGGTGCCATCCTCGCGGCGCAGCCCCTTCGCGGAGCGGACCACAACGGCCTTGACAACCTCACCCTTCTTGACGGCGCCGCCGGGGGCGGCCTTTTTCACCGAGCAGACAATGACGTCGCCGATGTTTGCATATCTTCTTCTGGTGCCGCCGAGAACCCGGATGCACATGAGTTCCTTGGCGCCGGTATTGTCGGCAACCTTCAGATAGGTTTGCATCTGAATCATGGAGCGGTTTCCTCCTTTCGGTATCCGCCGGCCTGCCGGGGCCCTGCTGGGCCGCTGCTCACCGCCCATTCGCGGTGGCGCTCAGACCGGTTTCTCATCTATTTTCGTGTGTCACTGCACGGTGTTCTGAACCTGCGCAGTAAGCCGCGGCCAATCACGCTTCGCATACGCTCGCGTCCTTGGGCGTCCCTTGCGTGGATGCTGTTTCCCAAATCAGAGATTGGGATGGCACCGCGTTACTTGGCCTTCTCGAGAATCTCGACCACACGCCAGTTCTTGTCAGCCGACAGACGGCGGGTTTCCATGATCTCGACCTTATCGCCGATGCCGCAGGAATTCGCTTCGTCGTGGGCCTTGAACTTCACGGTGCGCTTGACGATCTTCTTGTAAAGCGGATGGCGGACCGAGTCTCTGACTGCGACGACGACGGTCTTATCCATCTTGTCACTGACGACAACGCCGACACGGGTTTTCCGCAGATTTCTCTCGCTCAAAGTTTATCCTCCTTTCGACGTTACGCCTGCTTGCGCTCGGCCTCGCCAATCAGCGTCTTGACCCGCGCGATATCCTTGCGGACCGCGACGAGGCGAAGGGGATTGTCGAGCTGGTTGATGGTGTGCTGGAAACGAAGGTTAAAGAGTTCGGCCTTCAGGTCGGCGAGCTTGGCATTGAGCTCGGTGACGGACATTTCTCTGAGTTCAGACGCTTTCATTCGGCCACAACCTCCTCTGCTTCCTTCTTGACGAACTTGCATTTGATCGGCAGCTTGTGCATGGCGAGACGCATAGCCTCGCGGGCAAGCTCCTCGGGAACCCCGCCGATTTCGAACATGACCTTGCCGGGCTTGACGACGGCAATCCACTGCTCGGGCGCGCCCTTACCGGAACCCATACGGGTGCCGAGCGGCTTCTGAGTGATCGGCTTGTCGGGGAAAATCTTGATCCAAACCTGACCGCCACGCTTGATATAGCGGGTCATGGCAATACGGGCAGCCTCGATCTGGTTGGAGGTGATCCAGGCGGGCTCAAGAGCCTGAAGACCGTAATCGCCGTAGGAAACATAGTTCCCGCGGGCAGCCTTGCCGGTCATTCTGCCTCTGTGGACTCTGCGGTATTTTACTCTCTTGGGCAGAAGCATTATCTGCTGCCTCCTTCCTTACGGGGCTGTCTTGCCTCCTGAAGTACCTCGCCGGCGTAGATCCAGACCTTGACGCCGATCCGGCCGTAGGTGGTCGCTGCCTCCGCAAAGCCGTAGTCGATGTCGGCGCGCAGGGTCTGCAGCGGGATGGTGCCCTCGTGATAGTGCTCGGTGCGGGCGATTTCAGCGCCGCCGAGTCTGCCGGAAACCTGAACCTTGATGCCGCGGGCGCCGAACTTCATGGCGCGGCCGATAGCCTGCTTCATGGCGCGGCGGAAAGAGACGCGTCCCTCGAGCTGCGCAGCGATGTTCTCAGCCACGAGCTGGGCGTTCTTGTCGGCGGACTTGACCTCGACCACGTTGACAAAAACGCTGACGGGGGTCTCGCGATTCTTGTTGACCATCTTCTCGCACTCGAGCCGGACCTTCTCGATCTCGGCGCCCTGGCGGCCGATGACCACGCCGGGACGGGAGCAGAAGATGTTGATCTTGACCTTGGTGGCGTCACGCTCGATTTCGATCTTCGGGACGCCGGCGTCATAAAGGCGCTTCTTGAGATACTTTCTCAGCTGATAATCTTCCACAAGGATGTCGCCGAAAGCGTTGTCCTTGGCAAACCAGCGGGAATCCCAATCCTTGATTACGCCTACTCTTAATCCATGCGGATTGACTTTATGGCCCATTGTTTACCCTCCTCTTTCGGTTATTCCTGTTCCTTCACCACGATGGTGATGTGGGAAGTTCTCTTGTTGATGCGGAACGCTCTGCCCTGCGCGCGGGGCATGATGCGCTTCATGATCATGCCGGGAGTGACGAAGCACTCGGCGACATAGAGATGATTCTTATCCATGCTGTGATTGTTTTCCGCGTTGGCCATCGCGCTCTTGAGCAGCTTTGCAACCGGCTCGCTCGCAGCCTTGGGGGTGTTTCTCAGAATTGCAAGCGCAACGTTGGTGGGCTTATTGCGGATCAGGTCGAGGACAATCTGCACCTTGCGGGGCGAGATGCGGACTCCTCTCAGATATGCCCTGGCTTCCATGCTGTTTCCTCCTTTCGGCTACTTACCGGTTTTCTTGGCGCCGGCGTGTCCGCGGAAGGTTCTGGTGGGCGCAAACTCGCCGAGCTTGTGGCCGACCATGTCTTCCGTAACATAGACCGGTACGTGCTTGCGGCCGTCATGGACCGCGAAGGTGTGACCGACAAAATCCGGGAAGATCGTGGAGGATCTGCTCCAGGTCTTGAGTACCTTCTTCTCGTCGGAGGCGTTCATCGCCTGAACCCGGGCAAGCAGTCTTTCCTGCACGTACGGGCCCTTTTTAATACTTCTACCCATCTTCGATTCAAGCCTCCTTCTTATTTCGCATTGCGGCGCTTGACAATATATTTGTCAGAGCGGTGATGCTTGTCTCTGGTCTTGTAACCCAGCGCGGGCTTGCCCCAGGGAGTTACAGGGCCGGGACGGCCGACAGGACTCTTACCCTCGCCGCCGCCATGCGGGTGGTCGCAGGGGTTCATGACCGATCCGCGGACAGTCGGACGCCAGCCCTTGTGGCGGTTGCGGCCGGCCTTGCCGTAGGAAACGTTCTCATGATCGATGTTGCCGACCTGGCCGACGGTGGCCATGCAGGCGACAGGCACGCGGCGCAGCTCGCCGGAAGGCAGACGGAGCAGGGCGTAGTTGCCCTCCTTGGCCATGAGCTGGGCCATCACGCCGGCGGCGCGGGCAAGCTGAGCACCCTTGCCGGGATAAAGCTCGACGTTATGCACGAAGGTGCCGACCGGGATATTGGTCAGCGGCAGCGCGTTGCCGGGCTTGATGTCGGCGCCTTCACCGCTCATCACCACATCGCCGACCTTGAGGCCCTGCGGGGCGATGATATAGCGCTTCTCGCCACCCTCGTACTGGACGAGCGCGATGTGCGCCGAACGGTTGGGGTCGTACTCGAGGGTCAGGACGGTCGCGGGAACACCCTGCACATCGCGCTTGAAGTCGATGATGCGGTATTTCCGGCGGTTGGCACCGCCGCGGTGGCGGACGGTGATGCGGCCGGTATTGTTGCGGCCGGCGGTCGCCTTGATGACCGAAAGCAGACTTTTTTCAGGAGCAACCTTCGAAAGCTCCGAATAGTCGGTGACAGTCATCTGACGGCGGCCGGGGGTCGTGGGCTTGTAAAATTTGATAGCCATCTGATGTTTCACTCCTCATAACTTGTTAGCGGGAACTATGAGAATCCCATACCCAAGTCGTCGTTATTTCTCATTTCTTCCCATCAGGCGGGGCGCAATCAGACCATGCTCTCGAAGAACTCGATCTTCTTGGAATCAGCCTTGATGGTGACGACAGCCTTCTTCCAGCTCCTGGTCATGCCGACGTTTTTGCCCATGCGCTTCTGCTTGCCGCGGACGTGCATGGTGTTGACCGAAGCGACCTTGGTGCCGGGGAAGAGGATCTCGACCGCCTCGGCGATCTCGATCTTGTTGGCGTCCTTCGCTACCTCAAAGGTGTACTTGCCGGTGGCGATTCCGCCCATGCTTCGCTCGGTGATGACAGGGCGGATGATGATATCCTGTGCGGCTTTCATTTAAGCGTACACCTCCTCGATCTTGGCGACGGCGTCCTTCGAGAGGACCAGCTTGCCGGCGTTGACGATGTCATAAACATTGATGGTGTTGGTCAGAGCGGTCTTGACGCCGGGGATGTTGGCCGCCGACTTGACGAACTTCTCATCCTTCTCGGCGGTGACGACCAGCGCCTTGCCCTCGATGTTGAGGGCCTTGAGCATCGCGATGACGCTCTTGGTCTTGTACTCGCCGGCCTTGATCTCGTCAACGACGATCAGGGCGTTCTCGAGCACCTTTGAGGAGAAGGCCGACTTGAGAGCGAGCCTGCGGACCTTCTTGTTCAGGGAATAGCTGTAATCGCGGGGCTTGGGGCCGAGCGCGATGCCGCCATGGTTCCACTGGGGGGCGCGGATCGAACCCTGGCGCGCATGGCCGGTGCCCTTCTGCCTCCAGGGCTTTCTGCCCCCGCCCCGGACCTCGGTGCGGGTCAGGGTGGACTGGGTGCCCTGGCGCTGGTTGGCGAGATAGTTCTTGACCACCGCGTGAACAGCGACCTGGTTGGGCTGAATGCCGAACACCGCTTCGGAGAGCTCAATCTCACCGACCTGGGCGCCGGACATGTTATAAACTGTAACCTTCGGCATGGTGAATTCCTCCTCCCTTTAAGCCTTCTGGCCCTTGACGGCGTCGGTGATAAAGACGATGCCGCCCTTCGGGCCCGGGATCGCACCCTTGAGGGCGATCAGGTTGTTTTCGGCGTCGACGCGGACAATGTCCAGATTTTGGACGGTGATCCGCTCAGCGCCCATGTGGCCGGCCATCTTCTTGCCCTTCATGATTCTGGAAGGGGTCGAGCAGGCGCCCATGGAGCCGGACTGCCGGCCGACAGGGCCGGTGCCGTGGGTGGCCTTCAGGGAGTGGACGCCGTAGCGCTTGATTGCGCCCGCGTAGCCCTTGCCCTTGCTGGTGCCGCAGACGTCCACCTTTTCGCCGGAGGCGAAGGTGTCGGCCTTGATGATGTCGCCGACAGAGGCGGCGCCGCAGTCCTCAAGGCGGAATTCCCGCAGGACCTTCTTGCAGGCGACGTCAGACTTGGCGAAATGACCCTTCATGGGCTTGTTGACGTGCTTGTCCGTAACCTCGCCGAAGCCGAGCTGCACGGAATCATATCCGTCGTTTTCGGCCGTCTTTTTCTGTACGACGACGCAGGGACCCGCCTCGACGACCGTGACCGGGATCACGACGCCGTTTTCGTCAAACAGCTGGGTCATACCGAGCTTCTTGCCGATGATTGCCTTTTGCATGGTTTTGTTTTCCTCCTTCGGTTATTGGTTGGCAGATGCCAACATTACCTTTGCCGCATCTTCCGGAAATGCGTTTCCGGCGCGGCGGTCAAGCCTCTTCGCGCAGCGGGCTGCGTCCGGCCGCACTTCGTCTGCACGCGTGCTTTCGGGCGTTTCCCGCGTTTTCCGCGCGGACATCTCCCTGCCCTGTCAGAGCTTGATCTCGATCTCGACGCCCGCGGGGAGCTCGAGTCCGGTGAGCGCCTCGACCGTCTTGTTGCTGGGGCGGAGAATGTCGATGAGACGCTTGTGGGTTCTCATCTCAAACTGCTCGCGGGAGTCCTTGTACTTGTGGACCGCGCGCAGGATGGTGACGATCTCCTTGTCGGTGGGCAGCGGGATCGGACCCGAAACCTTTGCGCCGGTGCGCTTGGCGGTTTCGACAATCTTCTCTGCGGCCGCATCGACCAGCTGGTGGTCATAGCCTCTTACACGGATACGGATTTTTTCTTTGACTGCCATTTTCTTTCGCCTCCTGTTTTTAGTTGCCGGAGACGCCCTTTTCTCAATCCACTGTGCCGTGTGTTTTCTCATTTCTCCGCAAAAAACCGGTTAAACCGCCTCAGCGGTTTAGCCGGGGAGAATGAGCCTTCATACGGCCCCAAAGGCGCAGGTTGCCCCTGTGCTTTTGGTTTGGTTTGATGGGTCGCCCGGTTTGAAATCGGACATACTCCGCGGAAATTCCCCGCCTCGAGGGCGGCCACCTCCCGCATCAACGCATATCTGTGCAGTCACGCATGGGTTATCATAACACAGCAAAACGGCCTTTGCAAGCCTTTTTTTACGATTTCCCCAAAATTTTTGACTTTTTTTCGGATTTGGAGAAATTCTCCCTTTTCCACGAATCAGTGTATCCATTTTTGGAGAATTCATACATTCGTCGGGGGCAAAAATTTTCCTACCGCCGGTAGGGCGCCAAAGACTCCGGCCTACAAGATCTTGTGGAAGAGGGCGTTTCCGCCCTCGATGCGCGAGGGAAAAATGGCATGACGCTCTTTATAAGCCGCCGAAAATGAGAGCCATATGACAAATGCGGTATATGCTCCAGCCATGTCCGCCCATGCCGCCGCGCCTTGGACCTATTCGAAAAAGCGGCGCCTTCCCCGGGCATCTCCGCCCAATCCCAAAAGCGCCACCCTTGTCAAAGCCTCCGGCTCAGCCGGAGGCTTGTGCAGGCCCTGCTGCCGGCCGGCATCTCAAGACGCGCTGAAACTTCTTTCACCTGCATCATCCGCCCCGCCGCTATTAAAATATAAAATAGCATCATTCCTTTTGTCGGGAGTCTGCGCAATGCGTAAGATTGTCATTTTTCAGCTCGCTTCGCTCGATATTTTGAGCGAAATCTTCTTTATCCCCACCAGCAGAGCTGGCGGCTCTTCTCGCTGAAGCCATATTACCCAAAAGATCAAAAGAGAGGCACGCCGGTCAGCGTGCCTCTCTTTTTGCCGGGGGATCAGCCCGGAACCGCCGCCGCGACGGCTCCTCCCACATTGGCGTAGGCTCCGCCGGCCTCGGGCGCGTATTCATCGGATGGGACATCTTCCGAAATTCCCGTCCCGTCCACCGGCTCCACCGGTTCGTCTTTTTTGGTCATGCTCCGATAGAGCCAAAAACCGCAGACCAGGAGCACTGCCAAAAACAGCACCCGCAGCTTCGGCGAAATCGCGCTGCTCTTCTCCGGATCGGGATAGCGCACCGAAGCATAGAGCCTGCCCAGGACCATCCCGATCAGCGCGGCGGCAAGGATCACGATCAGCGTCCGTGCCAGCGCCTGCCCCCATTCCGGCAGGGACATATAAAACTGCATCAGGGGGTTGAGCTTTTCTTCCCCCATGCCGCCCATCATATCCATTCCCATCGGTAATTCCTCCCTATTGTATCGCCGGTATCGGAAGGGGCCTGCCCCCTTCCGCCTGCTTCTTATCCATAAGTGCGGCAGAAAGATGAATTTATTTCGTGGAAAAGGAGAATTTTTCACCTTTCATGAATTTTCATGAATCCGCAATTGTGCCCGGCGTTAAAATACGTTATACTAAGGGACATGATTTGCCGGGGCATGTCCGGCGGTCCCTCGAGATCCCGTAGGAAGTATACCATGAATGTACGAAAGGGGAAAGCGTTTTATGTACGAGAACATGCTTGACACGATCGGATTTGTCACCGGCTGCGACCCGGAGGTGGGCGCGGCGATGGAAGGGGAGCTGGCCCGCCAGCGCCGGAACATCGAACTGATTGCGAGCGAAAATATCGTCTCCCCGGCGGTGCTTGCCGCGATGGGCTCGGTGCTCACCAACAAATATGCCGAGGGCTATCCCGGCAAACGTTACTACGGCGGATGCCAGTGTGTTGACGTCGTCGAGGAGATCGCCCGCCGCCGCGCCTGCGAGCTGTTCGGCGCCGAGCATGCCAATGTTCAGCCCCACTCGGGTGCGCAGGCCAACGAGGCGGTCTATTTCGCCCTCTGCGAAACCGGAGACACCGTGCTGGGCATGAGCCTGGCCAACGGCGGACACCTGACCCACGGCTCTCCCGTCAATTTTTCGGGCAAGCATTACAACATGATTTCCTATGGGCTTGATGCAAACGGCTATATCGACTACGACCAGGTCCGCGCGCTCGCGAAGGAGCACCGGCCGAAGATGATCATCGCCGGAGCCTCGGCCTACCCGCGCGAGATCAGGTTCGACGTCTTTGCCGACATCGCCCGTGAGACGGGCGCTTACCTTTTCGTCGATATGGCCCACATTGCGGGTCTGGTCGCCGCCGGGGTCCATCCCAGTCCGGTGCCCTACGCCGACGTGGTGACCACCACCACCCACAAGACGCTGCGCGGCCCGCGCGGCGGCATGATCCTCTGCAAAAAGGAGCTTGCCCAGAAGATTGACAAGGCGATCTTCCCCGGAACGCAGGGCGGCCCGCTTGAGCACATCATTGCCGCCAAGGCGGTCTGCCTCGGGGAAGCGATGCAGCCGTCCTTCCGGGAGTATGGAAAGCAGATCGTCAAAAACGCCAAGGCGATGGCCGCCCAGTTTTCGGCGCTCGGCGTCAATATGGTTTCCGGCGGCACCGACAACCACCTGATGCTGATCGACCTGCAGAATCTCGGCATCACCGGCAAGGAGCTCGAGCACCGGCTCGACGAGGTGTATATCACCCTCAACAAGAACGCGGTGCCCAACGACCCGCAAAGCCCCTTTGTTACCAGCGGCGTGCGGATCGGCACCCCTGCCGTCACCACCCGCGGCATGAAGGAACCGGAGATGGCGCAGATTGCCGGCTGGATCTACCGCACCGCCACCGATTTTGAGGCGAGCATGGATGAAATCCGCCGCGAGGTCACTGAGTTCTGCGCAAAATTCCCGCTCTACGAATAAAGCCTCCCCCTGGGGGCGCCGGGCCGCCGCGAACAGTTTCGTTCGCGGCGGCCCCTTTTGTACCGCTTCAGCGGAAAAAGACATTCGCTCTGCCGATGAAGGCAAGCGGCTCTCACTTTAAGCTGTGGGCAAGGCGGGGTGTCGGGCAGGCCAAGTTCCGAATCATAAAATCCGCAATAAAAAAGGTTTCGCTGTTTGAGTTCCGGCGGGGCAGAACCGCCCGCTCTCCTGCGGCCGGCGCCGGCGAAGCCCGCTGTGCGGTGCAGCCGATCATCAGAACCGCGAGCAGGGCGGCAAACCCCGCTCTGCTCATACCGCCGCCCAGAGCAGGAACAGCTCTTCCTCCCAGGCTCCCTCCCGGGCGGTGACAAGATACTGCGTCTCCTTCGCGGGGGCCTCGCTGGCGAGGGAAAGCGCCTGCGGAACTCCGCTGCACATCGGCAGCAGGCAGCGGCCCTCGGCGTCGGTGACGGTCCGCACCCCTCCGCTTTCACAGACCAGCCCCTCGACCGGCTCTCCCCGGGGGCCGGCCACCCGCACCGAGGCGAGGAATGCTTCTCCCGCTTCGGCATCTTCCTGCGGCCGGAGATCTCCCTCAAGACCGAGCGGCTCAATGAGGAAAGCGGCGACCTGGTGGGAATCCGCAGCAGCCTGCTCCTGAGGAGGCGCAGGCTGCGGTGGGCGCGGAGAGACGGGCGGGCGGGCGCATCCGGCCAGCAGAATCAGGATCAGGCAGCAGCTCAGAATTCGTTTCATGGGAATCCCCCTTTCAGTCGGTCTTGTTTCATCCTTTCCTTTAAAAGGTGAGAAATTCTCTGCCTTCCCTTGCTTCGCAAAATAGACAAACTTTCTGTTTCGGGTTATAATGAAAGCACAAAAGGGAGGTGTATCTGATGAATACCCCTTTGGCCGACGCGCTGCGGCCCAAAAGCCTCGACGAGGTGGTGGGACAGCGCCATCTGCTTGGAGAGGGAATGGTGCTCCGGCGCCTGATCGAAAGCGGGCATATCCCCAACCTGATCTTCTACGGTCCCTCCGGCGTGGGAAAAACAACCGTTGCACGGATCATCGCCGCCTCGACCGGCAAGCTGTTGCGCCGCCTCAACGGCACCACCTGCGGCACCGCCGACCTCAAGGAGGTCTTTGACCAGCGGGATACCCTCGATGGACGCAGCGGCATCCTGCTCTACCTCGACGAGATCCAGTATCTCAATAAAAAGCAGCAGCAGACGCTGCTCGAATCGATCGAGGACGGCAGCGTCACCCTAATCGCCTCGACGACGGAAAATCCCTATTTTTATGTCTATGGCGCGATTCTTTCGCGCTGCACCGTCTTTGAGTTCCGGGCGGTCGAGCCGGCCGAGGTGACGCGGGCGGTGGTGCGCGCCTTCAGCAAAGCGGAGGAGCTTTTTGACAGCCGCTATTCCCTCGAGGATGGGGTTGCGGAATACATTGCGTCCGCCTGCGGGGGGGATGTGCGCAAGGCGCTCAACGCCGTCGAGGCTCTCTGTGCCGCCTCCGGTGAGCAGAAGGTGACCCTCGACGCCGCCCGGCAGGTCAGCCAGCGCTCCGCCATGCGCTATGACAGGGACGGAGACGCCCATTACGACATCCTGTCGGCCTTCCAGAAATCGATGCGCGGCTCGGATGAAAACGCCGCCCTGCACTACCTCGCCCGCCTGCTCGAGGCGGGCGACCTTCTCTCGGCCTGCCGCAGGCTGCTGGTCTGCGCCGCCGAGGACGTGGGACTTGCCTGGCCGCAGATCCTGCCGGTCGTCAAGGCCGCGGTCGATTCGGCATTGCAGCTCGGGCTGCCCGAGGCGCGGATTCCGCTCGCCGACGCGGTCATTCTGGTGGCCACCGCCCCCAAGTCGAACACCGGCATCTGCGCGATCGATGCCGCCCTGGAGGATGTCCGGGAAGGCCGGGGCGGCGAGATTCCCGACCATCTGCGGGACGGCCATTACGGCGGCGCGCAGAAGCTGGGCCACGCCTCCGGCTACCGATATCCGCACGATTTCGGCGGCTGGGTTGCACAGCAGTATCTGCCCGACCCGCTCAGGGAAGCCCGCTACTACCGGTTCGGGGAAAACAAAACCGAGCAGGCAGCGCTGGAATTCCGCCGCCGCCAGCGCGCGGGCAGGGACTGAAATCCGCCCGCCGGCCGTCAGGCGCGCGGGGAGCTCCGGCGCAGAAGCTGCCGGAACAGCACCGCCGCCAGCATCCCGGCAAGCACCCCTGCGGAATCGAGCAGCACGTCGGAAAACTGGGCCGACCGTCCCTGTGAAAAAAGCTGGATTGTCTCATCGAACACCGCGGAAACAACGCCGGTAGTGAACGCAAGGGGAAACTGCCTGCGAATAGGCAGACCGGGAAGCCAGCAGCGCAGTGCAAGAATCAGGCTTGCCCCCAGCGCCGCGAACTCGGCGAAGTGGGCGGCCTTGCGCAGTGCCCATGACTCTACCGGACCTCCTCCCGCGCCGGCCAGAACGCGATTGACCATCGCCATCACCGCATCGCTGCGTTGAGACGACGCCTCGCCGCCCTGCATGGAATTGGAGAATATAAAGGCCCAGACTGCCAGACATAGCATCAAGCTCGCGGTACGGGCCGCCGTTTCCTTTTTCATGGGCATCCCCCTTCCGGGATCGTTACTTTTATTATTATAAGGTATCTTTCCCGCCGGTTCAACGAAGATTCCACAGATGAAAGAGAGGTCTGTTCCATGTCCTGTTCCCGAAAGCCCTGTGTCCCGGCGGCTCTTGCCGCTTTCTTTTACGATCACCCGGCCGTCGCACTCGCCTTTTCGGGCGGAACCGACTCGGCCTACCTGCTCTATGCCGCCTGCGCCTGCGGATGCCGGGTGCGCGCCTATTATCTGCACAGCGCCTTTCAGCCCGCCTTTGAGCTGCGCGACGCCAAGCGCCTTGCCGCCGAGCTTGCAGCCGACCTCGTGGTCCTCGAGCAGGATATTCTGAAAAGCCCGGAGGTATCCGCCAATCCCGCCGACCGCTGCTATCACTGCAAGCGCGTCCTGTTTTCGTCGCTGACCGCCGCAGCGGCCGCCGACGGCTTTTCGGTGCTGATCGACGGCACCAACGCCTCCGACGACCCGGGCGACCGGCCGGGGATGCGGGCGCTGAGGGAGCTTTCGGTGCTCTCGCCCCTCGCGCTCTGCGGCATCGGAAAGCCGGAGGTGCGGTCACTTTCCCGTGAAGCGGGACTTTTTACATGGGACAAGCCCGCCTACGCCTGCCTGGCTACCCGCGTTCCCGCCGGCACCCCGCTGACCGCTGCGCTGCTGCGGAAGGTTGAAGAGAGCGAAAACGCCCTCTTTGCGCTGGGCTTTACCGATTTCAGGGTGCGTGTGCTCGATGACGCTGCACGGATTCAGCTCCCCGCCGCTCAGATGGCGTCCGCGCTTGAGCGGCGCGAGGCCATTCTGGAGCAGCTTTCCCCTCACTGGCGGGCGGTGCTGCTCGACCTCGAGGCCCGCTGAGCTGAACCGCCCCGCCGTCGGCGTTTCCCGCAGGCATACCGCAAGGTGCCCTTCCCCGTACGCGCAGGAGTCCGAGGCGGGATGGGGTGACATTTCTTTTGACGGAGGGGCGACACCCTTATCCATACTCACCGGAGTCTGATCCGAGAGCCAATGCCTTTCGCAGGCGCGCCGCAAGGCGCCCTTCCCCGTACGCGCAGGAGTCTGAGATGAGAGTCAGCGTCTTCCGTGGGCACGCCGCAAAATGCAGATTTTTGCGTTTTGCGGCGTGCTCTTGCGTTTATTTTAGGAATTCCGATTTGTTTTTTGGCTTTCCAACGAGGAAATCCATTGATTTATTTTTTATGGTTTTAACATTTCTCTCTTGTTTTTTTGAAATAATAAATCGATTTTCATAACTATTTTCGATTTGCATAAAATGTCGTATTAAAATTTGGTTAAATATACTGACGAGTGTTGATTTTTCCTGACGCCGGTGCTATACTGGCGAAGCTAAACAGGAAACGAAACTTTTTCCGCCGACGAACGACAATTCCCGTTGTGGGGCGTGCTGCCGGCATACTCATTCTTTGACAGGGGGCAGCTTTCCTATGGAATCCTATCAGTTTATTTTCGACGTGGCGATCATTCTTCTGATTACCAAATCCTTTTCCATGCTGACCAAAAAGGTCGATCTTCCGCAGGTGGTCGGCGCGCTGATCGGCGGTCTGATTCTGGGGCCGAGCGTTTTGGGCCTTGTCACTCCCAGCGACTTTCTCGGCGAGGTCGCGGAGCTGGGCGTCATTGTTCTGATGTTCGGCGCGGGCCTGCAGACCGATATCAAGGAGCTGAAACGCTCCGGCAAGGCGTCCTTTTTCATCGCCCTCTGCGGCGTCATCATCCCCTTTGCCGGCGGAACCGCGCTGGCCTTCGCCTTCCATACCGGGGACGGAAATTTTCTGCAGGACATGTTTGTGGGCACTGTCCTGACCGCCACCTCGGTTTCGATCACCGTTGAAGCTCTCAAGGAGATGGGAAAACTTTCGACCAACTCGGGTAATGCCATCCTCGGCGCGGCGCTGATTGACGATATCCTCGGCCTGATTCTTCTGACCCTCATCACCGGAATGTCCGACAAATCGGTCAGCCTTTGGCTGGTGATTATCAAGGTCGCCGCTTTCTTTGCCGTGAGCCTGCTGATGGGCGGATTCCTGCACCGCCTGATCCAGCGTTGGATGGAGTCGGCCACCTGGAACCGCAAGCGCTTTGCGGTGATTTCTCTTGCCTTCTGTTTCTTTTACGCCTATCTGGCGGAGGCGGTTTTCGGCGTCGCGGATATCACCGGCGCTTTCATTGCCGGCCTTATTATTTCCAACACGACCCGTGCCACTTACGTTTCTGCCCGGTGCGAAACTCTTTCCTATATGTTCCTGTCGCCGGTATTCTTTGCCAGCATCGGCCTCAAGGTGAACCTCACCCGCATGGATCTCTCGGTTATCTGGCTTTCGGTGCTGCTGATCGCTGTCTCAATCTTCACCAAAGTCGTCGGCTGCGGCCTCGGCGCCAAGCTCTGCGGCTATACCAAGGATGAGTCGATCCGGATCGGCGTCGGCATGATCACCCGCGGCGAGGTCGCGCTGATCGTCGCCAACAAAGGCATTGCCAGCGGATTGATGCATGATACCTTTTTGGTACCGATCATCCTGATGGTGGTCTGCACCGCTATCGTCACCCCGATTCTGCTGCGGAAGGTCTACCCCAAGACCAAAACAGCTTCCGACTACAGCGATCTCGTTCAGAGCGATCTGGTCGACAACTACGAGGAGGTGCGGGATCTCGACCGCGCCACTCAGACCCTGCTCGATATGCATGAGCGCCTTTCGCATTCGTCGGATGACGGCCCGTCTTCCAAAACCTGAATCTGCTTTCCTTACAGGACCGCACCGTAACGGTGCGGTCCTGCTTGCTTTCTCGGGTGCGGCTTCGTTTGCATTCTCCGGTGCGGCTTCATTTGCTCTTTCGCGGCCCATGCAGCCGGATGGAAGGAACGCCCACAGTCTCCGAGGGCCTTTCAGTCTGGGAACAGCCTGCTGTCCGCGTCCAATCGAAAAGGGCAGCGCTGTCTAAACCAAAATGTCCCACCGCCGGAATTTTGGCAGCGAAAACACAGAGGAGAATAGGGAGAAATTTCGGTTCAAAAGCGGATGAGCCTGATGTCCTTTGGAGATAAAAATGAACGGAGGAGGCTGGAAAAGCTTTCTCAAGTCCCTTCAATTGAGCCGTTTCAGGGGTGAGTGCGGGGAGAGGGAAACTTTGCTCCCTTTTGCATTCCCTCTAAAATTGTCCCCCTGAAAGCAACAAAAAAGAGCATCAAAGCCTCCCGTTCCCGACGCGCTCTCTTTGTTAATTCGGAAACTTTCCGTTCGGATAACCCGACTTTCTGGTCGGAATCAACGCACGCCGCCCGAGGCGCCGATTGGCAGTGCGGCCGGTTTAAGGGACTGCTGCTCTTTCGTCCGCCGCCCGAGTCATCGATTGACAATACGGCCGGTTCAAGGGGCTGCTGCTCTTTCGTCCGCCGCCCGAGTCATCGATTGACAATATGGCTGGTTCAAGGGGCTGCCGCTCTTTCGTCCGCCGCACACCGCCCGAAGAGGCGATTAACAATTCTTTCATTTTGTTTTCATCCCATTTTCCCAAAATATCGCAAGATTCTTTTCAAGTGGGTCAAACGATCTTCGATTTTTTCGGGTATCCTGAAGTCACAATAAAAACTTGAGGAGGAATGAATGATGTATCCATATCAAGATGAAGATAAAATCCGCGAAGGAACGCCCACAGTCTCCGAGGCCGTTCCGGTCTGGGAACAGCCCGCCGCACACCGTCCGAAGAGATCCCGCCGCGTCCTGAAAACCGCTGCCCTGCTCTGTGCCTGCCTGATGGTTTCCGGCGCGGCGGGGCTGGGCGGCGGATTTCTCGCCCTTTCCCTCTGGGGCGGTGCTGAGGCTCCGGCCGCACAAGCGGAAGCGCCCGCCGCCGTACCGGCGGTGAGCGCCCCTGCTCAAAGCTCCGCCGGCGCGATGACCGTTTCGCAGGTGGTCAACGCCGTCTCCGATTCGGTGGTAGCCATCAATACAGAGGTGCAGACAACCAACTTCTTTATGCAGCAGGTCACAGGGCAGGCCGCCGGCAGCGGAGTGATCATCTCGCAGGACGGCTATCTCCTGACCAACAATCATGTGATTGAAAACGCCACCAAGGTCAGCGTCACCCTGAAAAACGGCGAGAGCTACGACGCCGCGCTGGTGGGCACCGATCCTGAAACCGATCTTGCGGTCATCAAGATCGACGCCAGCGGGCTGCAGGCTGCTGCCATTGGCAGTTCCTCCGCGTTGCAGGTGGGGGATGAGACGATCGCCATCGGCAACCCGCTCGGTGAACTGGGCGGCACCGTCACCAACGGCATCGTCAGCGCCCTCAACCGTGAGGTCACCATCGACGACCGCTCAATGAACCTTTTGCAGACCAACGCGGCCATTAATCCCGGCAACTCGGGCGGCGGCCTGTTTAACGACCGCGGCGAGCTGATCGGCATTGTCGTTGCGAAATCCTCCGGCGTGGGGGTCGAGGGTCTTGGCTTCGCCATCCCGATCGATACCGCCAAGGCGGTCGCCGACGACCTCATTGCCAACGGCTATGTGACCGGACGCGGCGAGCTTGGCGTATCGGTCATCGACATCAACGATTCCCGCACCGCCTTTTACTACCGGGTGCCGCAGAACGGCGTCTACCTCGCCGGTGTCAACAGCGGTTCCGCCGCTGAACGGGCGGGGTTGAAGATCGGGGACGGAATCCTCGCGGTTGACGGCACCGAGGTGTCGAGCGCCGCGGCGCTTTCCTCCCAGATCGCCCAGCACAAGGCGGGCGAAACGATCAAACTGACCATCCTGCGCGACGGCGGCGAGCAGACCGTATCGGTCACCCTTCAGGAAAAGGTGCCCGAGTCGGTCAGAAAGGCCGCATAATCCGCTCATTCTTCTCATTTTCTCTTTTCTTTCGGAAAAGCCCGGGCGAGGGACCCAGCAAAGCCGCCCGGGTTTTTCCATGTCCGGAAAGGAATGCGGTTTCCTGAATTTTCCTGACATTCCCTTTGCGGCGGCCGTTTGCGGAGGGCGTTTTGGGGGATACTGATTTGGGATGATCTTCCAGAGGCGCGATCTCAGAATGTGAAATATCAAATCAACAAATGCAAAAAAAATCCCCCAAAATTGAAAACGCTTCAAAGGTTTTTCTGGGTTTCCGTCACTGAAAAACAAATTTGAAAGAGGTCCTGCAAATTCAAGAATTTCTCTTTACAAAGCCAAAAAATCGTGATAGGATGATCAACGGAGGTCAATACGGAAACGGTTTTCATCAGAAAACCGCCCCGTTTTCCGGAATTTAAAGGAGGAAAAAACTATGGCAAGACAAATGAAGACCATGGACGGCAACAACGCTGCCGCGCATGTATCCTATGCCTTTACCGAGGTTGCGGCGATCTACCCGATCACCCCTTCTTCGGTCATGGCCGAGGTTACCGATGTGTGGAGTGCGAACGGCCGGAAGAACCTGTTCGGCGAGCCTGTCCGGATCAGTGAGATGCAGTCGGAGGGCGGTGCCGCCGGCGCTGTGCACGGCTCTCTGGCGGCCGGTGCCCTGACCACCACCTACACCGCTTCCCAGGGCCTGCTGCTGATGATCCCGAACATGTATAAGATCGCGGGCGAGCTGCTCCCCTGCGTCATCAACGTGTCGGCAAGAGCCCTGGCCACCCATGCGCTCTCGATCTTCGGCGACCACTCGGACATCTACGCATGTCGGCAGACCGGGTTCGCGTTCCTCTGCTCTTCGAGCGTGCAGGAAGCGATGGACCTCGGCGCCGTCGCACACCTCTCGACCATCAAGGGCCGCGTTCCGTTCGTCCATTTCTTCGACGGCTTCCGGACCTCTCATGAGATCCAGAAGATCGAGGTCTGGGACTACAAGGACCTCGGCGAGATGCTTGACTGGGATGCTGTCAAGGCATTCCGCGCCCGCGCCCTGAACCCTGAGCATCCGGTGCTGCATGGCTCCGCCCAGAACCCCGACATCTTCTTCCAGGCCAAGGAGGCCGCCAACCCCTACTACGACGCGCTGCCCGCCATCGTTGAGGAGTATATGGACAAGGTCAATGTCAAAATCGGCACCGACTACAAGCTCTTCAACTACTACGGCGCGGCGGACGCCGAGCATATCATCATCGCCATGGGCTCGGTCTGCGAGACCATTCGCGAGACGATTGACTACCTCAACGCCGCCGGCGGCAAGTACGGCCTCGTGACCGTCCGCCTCTACCGCCCCTTCGTTCCTGAGAAGCTGGTTGAGGTCATTCCGGATTCGGTCAAGACCATCAGCGTCCTCGACCGCACCAAGGAGCCCGGCTCGATCGGCGAGCCGCTCTTCCTCGACGTTGTGCTCGGCCTGCGTGAGTCGAAGTTCGGCCGGCTGCCGATGTTCTCCGGCCGCTACGGCCTCGGCTCGAAGGATACCACCCCCGCGCAGATCATCGCCGTCTACCGCAATGCCGAGAAGCAGGCCAAGAAGCGCTTCACCATCGGCATCGAGGACGATGTGACCAACCTCTCCCTGCCGATCACCGAGAACCCCGACACCGCTCCGAAGGGCACCACCTCCTGCATGTTCTGGGGCCTCGGTTCGGACGGCACCGTCGGCGCCAACAAGAACTCGATCAAGATCATCGGCGACCACACCGACATGTACGCGCAGGCGTATTTCTCCTATGACTCGAAGAAGTCGGGCGGCGTCACCGTTTCCCACCTGCGCTTCGGCCACACCCCGATCCGCTCGACCTACCTGATCGAGAAGGCCGACTTCGTGGCCTGCCACAACTCGGCTTATATCAACAAGTATGACATGCTCTCGGCCCTCAAGCCCGGCGGCACCTTCCTGCTCTCCTGCGGCTGGGATATGGAAGCCCTTGAGAAGCACCTGCCCGGCTCGGTCAAGCGCTATATCGCCGAAAACAACATCAACTTCTACACCATCGACGCCGTTTCGATCGCCAAGAAGATCGGCCTCGGCAACCGCCTGAACACCATCCTGCAGTCGGCCTTCTTCAAGCTGGCGAATATCATCCCGATCGAGGACGCCGTCCGCTTCATGAAGGATGCCGCCACCAAGAGCTATGGCAAGAAGGGCGACGACGTCGTCAAACAGAACCACGATGCGATCGACGCCGGCGTGATCGGCATGCACAAGGTCGAGGTTCCCGCCTCCTGGAAGACTGCCGAGGGCGAGATCACCCACACAGTTGCGGTCGGCTCCAACCAGAAGCTCGTTGACTTTGTCAACAACATCATGGTGCCCGCCAACGCGCAGAAGGGCGACAAGCTGCCTGTCTCGGCTCTGGCCCCCTATGCCGACGGCACCCTGCCGCAGGGCTCCGCCGCTTACGAGAAGCGCGGCGTTGCGGTTGACGTCCCCTGCTGGATGCCTGAGAACTGCATCCAGTGCGGATTCTGCTCCTATGTCTGCCCGCACGCCGTCATCCGTCCGGTCGCGCTCAACGCCGAGCAGGCCGCTGCGGCTCCCGCCGAGCAGAAGCTCGTCGATATGACCGGCATGCCCGGCTACAAGTTCGGCATCACCATTTCCGCCCTCGACTGCACCGGCTGCGGCTCCTGCGCCAACGTCTGCCCCGGCAAGAAGGGCGAGAAGGCTCTGGTCCTCAAGCCGCTTGAGAGCCAGCTCAGCTCCCAGAAGGGCTTCGCCTACGGCACCGAGATCGAGATGGACCAGGCCGTTCTCGACAAGTTCAAGGTTGAGACGGTCAAGGGCAGCCAGTTCCGCCAGCCGATGCTCGAGTTCTCGGGCGCCTGCGCGGGCTGCGGCGAGACCCCCTATGCCAAGCTGGTCACCCAGCTCTTCGGCGACCGGATGTATATCGCCAACGCGACCGGCTGTTCCTCGATCTGGGGCGGCTCGGCTCCTTCCACCCCCTACTGCACCAACAAGGCAGGCAAGGGTCCTGCCTGGGGCAACTCCCTCTTTGAGGATAACGCCGAGTTCGGCTACGGCATCTTCCTCGGCCAGAAGGCGATCCGCGAGAAGCTGATCGGCAAGCTGGACGCCCTCAAGGAAGTTTCGACTACCGCCTCGCTCAACGACGCGATCGACGCTTTCATGGCCACCAAGGATGACACCAAGGCCAACACCGCCTGCACTGAGGCTCTGGTGGCTGAGCTTGAGAAGGCTGCCAAGGCTGGCTGTGAGAAATCCGCCGAGATCCTCAGCGAAAAGGATTACCTCGCCAAGAAGGCCGTCTATATCTTCGGCGGCGACGGCTGGTCCTACGATATCGGCTACGGCGGTCTGGATCATGTCCTTGCTTCCGGTGAGGACGTCAACATCGTCGTCTTCGATACAGAGGTCTACTCCAATACCGGCGGCCAGTCCTCGAAGTCCACTCCTACCGGCGCTGTCGCCCAGTTTGCTGCGGCCGGCAAGACTGTCAAGAAGAAGGACCTCGCAGGCATCGCAATGAGCTACGGCTATATCTACGTCGCACAGGTTGCCATGGGCGCCGACTATGCCCAGACCGTCAAGGCGATTGCCGAGGCCGAGGCGTATCACGGCCCCTCGCTGGTCATCTGCTACGCACCCTGCATCAACCACGGCATCCGCGGCGGCATGAGCATCGCCCAGACCGAGATCAAGCGCGCTGTCGAGGCCGGCTACTGGAACAACTTCCGGTATGATCCCCGCCTCGCCGCTGAGGGCAAGAATCCCTTCCAGCTTGACTCGAAGGCGCCGACCGCCGATTACGAGGCGTTCATCAAGAACGAGGTCCGTTACTCCTCGCTCGAGCGTTCCTTCCCGGATCGCGCCAAGGTCCTCTTCGAGAAGGCCAAGGAAAATGCGGCTTCCAAGTACGAAGCCCTTGCCAAGCGCGCCGAAAAGTAATTTCCTGTCAAACCCTTCAAAAATGCCTCCGGCATAGCCGGAGGCATTTTTCTGTCAGGAGTCATTGCCGGAGCCGCCGCGCCGCTTGAAATACCGGCAGCTTTCCCCCGTCGGGCGCGCTTTGACGCGCGGAAAGCAGCAGTGACCGCTGCCGAGGGCCGGGAAGCGCCCCGGACCGCCTCACTGCACACAGCGCTGCCGGTAATGGGCGCAGCCGCCGCAGACCGCCCCTCGACCTGCTCGTATTTTCGTTTTCGAGCCATCCGAATTCCTCCGGAAATTTAAATATCATTATGACCCAAATACGGTTACAATTATTTTTTCCTGATGAGATCAAGGCCATTAACCGTATTTGGTTCATTCGAAGGCCCGCTATGCAAAACTAAACCCGGATTTGGGAACCGGGCAGAACATCCGCGCCCTGCGCAAGGAGCGCCATCTCTCTCAGTCAGGCGCAGGCCGTCGGCCAGATGCAGCTGATGGGAGTATAGTCTTTCCGGAATGACCTGTTCCAAAATGGAGTGCAGCCTTTACAGCGTCCGCGTCAGCGGGCTGATCGCCTTAAAGATCATCTTTCAGGTCCACTATGATTCCTTTTTTGCTTGGAGCAGGCCTTTACAAAATGGAAAGCGTCACGCTGCGATTCATCCAATAAGCCCCACGCAAAAAAGACCGCCCACGGGCGGTCTTTTCTGCATATTCATTTTTTCTCCCGATCGATGATCCGCGCTGTTTCAAGCAGTACATCGGCTCCCTTGGCCAGATTTGCATAGTCGGTGAACTCCTGCGGACAGTGGGTGACCCCGCCGTTGTAGCTCGGGACGAAAATCAGCCCGGCATCCCAGATGCGCCGCAGAAACATCGTATCATGCCCCGCCCCCGAATTGAGCGGCATGCAGGTGTATCCGAGGCGGGCCGCCGCCCGTTCAAAGGCATCGATAATATTGGGGCTGTTCTCGACGGGGGCGCTCCCTTTGAGGAACTGCACCTCAAAGGAGACGCGGTACTCCCGCTCGATGCGGGAGGCCTCCTCCCGCAGAAAGGCGGTCATGGCGTCAAGGCAGTTCTGCTCAAAGGAGCGGAAATCCACCGTAAAGACCGCGCGGGAGGGCACCGCGTTGATTGCACCGGGCTTCAACTCCATCTGGCCGCAGTTTACGGTGATTCTGCCGCTGTAATCGGCTGCAATCTTATCCTCAAGGCGAGAGAGCAGGCGGATCGACGCCAGCCCGGCGTCGCTGCGTTCGGCGTGCGGAATCGCCGGATGGCTCGCCCTGCCGCGTGCGGTCAGCCGGAACCATGCGTTTCCGCAGATGGTGCGCACCACCCCGATATCGGTGTGAGAGGACTGGAGCCGGGTTGCCTGCTCCATATGCAGTTCGAGAAAGGCTTTGGCTTCCTCCGGGCGGCGGCAGACCCCTTCAATACCGCCCGGCAAACCGTATTCCCGCATCGCGTCGATCAGCAGAATCCCGTCGTCATCGGTCAGACGGTGCAGATCCGGCTCGCCGTAGATTCCCACCATGAACCGGCTGCCGGTGGTGCCGGGATAGCGCCCGCCGTCCTCCATAATGGTAGCAACCACCTCGAAGTCGCTTTCCATCGGAACGCCGCTCTCCACCAGCATCCGCGCAGCCTCAAGAGAGCAGACGATTCCCGCCGGCCCGTCAAAGGCCCCGGCGCAGCGCACCGTATCGAGGTGGGAGCCGGACACAATCTTCGGCGCGGCGGGGTTGCAGCCCTTCACCACCCCGTAAAGGGTCCCGATTCGGTCCTCCCGCACCTGCATTCCAAATTCAGCCATCCGCGATTTCAGGTATTCCACCCCCTCACGGTAAGCAGGGGTATAGCTCAGGCGGGTGCAGCCTTCCTCACAGGGGGCGGAGATCCGATACAACGCCTCGATATCCTTCTCAATCCGTTTGACATCTGCCATGAATCTTCCTCCTTTCCAATGAGCCGTTTGCTTTTTTCAGTGTAACACAGATCCCTGCCGCCGGTAAAGTCCCCTGCAAAAAAGGGAGCGCGCCCGCGGGCGCGCTCCCTTTTTTGTGCCTGTTTTTCTGTCAAAGCTCCTCAACCAGAATCTCCGCCTTGCGCAGCGCGGCGCAGACCCGTTCGAAGCAGTCTCTGTCGGGACAGCGCAGGGTATGCAGGTGAATGCCTCCCGTCAGCATCGAGAGGGGCGCAGCGTCCGATTCCGCCAGCGTCTGGACAAAACGGTCGGCGTCATAGCGGGAGCGCACCTCAAGCTGCCCGGTGAGCTGCCCGTAAACCGGATGTTCCACCGTCACATCCACCACCGCCGCTCCCTGATCGACCGCAAGGTAAAGCTCCTGCAGCAGCGATTCCGGCGTGGTGTGGCGGCAGGCGATGGTGTAGAGCCGTTCGGGGGCCTCCCCCCGCCCCTCGAGCAGATAGCCGCGGGGGGTGGCGACGACCGGAGCGCCCCCGGCCCGCAGCAGGGCGATATCCCCCACGATAATCTGCCGGCTGACATGAAAGCGTTCCGCCAGCGTCGAGGCGCTGACCGGCTCGCTCGCAAGCTGCAGAGCCCTTTCCAGATTGGTGCGGCGGGTGCGGGCGCTCATCCGGGAAAGACGTTCCGCCGCGGCTCCGCGCCGCCGGGCCGTCTCCTCACGGTCGATCTCCCAGCCGCCCGGAACGGGGCGCAGAAGGTCCCCCTCTCCCGCGCCGTCGGGCAGCGAAGCCCTCGGCAGCCTGACCCTCTTCCCCTCGTCATCCTCGCAGAGGGCGGTTTCCCCCGCGATCCGTTCAATGCTCAGCAATCTTCTCACCCCTTTGCGTCGATGGTGTCATTGATCTGGCCGGCGGTGACGGCAATCGTCTTTCCGTCGGTGGTGAAGGTGATGGTTCCCGAAAGGTCGGTCCGGTAAATCGGCCCAAAGGGGGCCAGCCGCTCCAGCGTCTTTTCATGCGGATGTCCGTAGTCGTTGCCCGCCCCGCAGGAGATGACCGACGCTTTGGGGGAAACAGCGTTGAGAAACTTCTGCCGGGAGGAGGTCGAGCTTCCATGATGGCCCGCCACCAGAATGTCGGCGTCGATCGGCTCGCCGCCTTCCCGCAGGCGGTCCTCGACCGGCGTTTCCCCGTCGCCGGTGATGAGGAAGGATGCCTCCCCCGCATCAATCCGCAGGCAGAGGGAGGTGTCGTTGAGGTTGTCCGGCTCCGGGACAAAGCCGTCGAGCAGCGAGAGGGTAATCCCCTCCCCCAGAGGAAGGGCGCGCGGCTCCGCCAAAAGCTCCACCGCGCAGCCGTTCTGCTCGATCGCATCCAGAAGCTGCTCATAGCTCCGGTTGGTCGGCAGCAGATCCTCGCTGACGGCGGGCATCCAAAGGGTATCGACCCCGTACTCCCCCAGCAGGCCGACCGCCCCGCCGTAATGATCGGTGTGCAGGTGGGTCAGCACCATCAGGTCAAGGGAGGTGATCCCCCACGCGTCGAGCTGCGCGGCGACCGCTTCACTGGCCTCCCGCTCCCCCGCGTCGATGAGAACCGAATGCTCCGCGGTGTGCAGCAGCAGGCTGCTGCCCTGTCCCACGTCGATGACCTGCACCGAGACGAGCGCCCCCTCGGGCATCGCCGCGGCGGGCAGGCTCGCGCCGCCGGTGTAATCCCAGACGCTGTAGCCGGTCAGCGCCGCGGCCAGCAGCGTCAGCAGCGGCGCCAGAATTTTCTTGAGCAGCCTTTTCTTTGCCGCCCTGCGGGTTCTTCTTGCCATTTGACAGAGGTTTCCTTTCCTGGAGCGGCGCCTCCGGCCCGCCCCCTTACTGGTTGGTTTGTTCGGCCTGCGCGGCCTGGTTGAGCTTCATTTCAATCCAGCGTTCCTTCGAGATCAGCACCGTCCGGGGCTTCGAGCCTTCAAACGGGCCGACGATGCCGCGGGCTTCCAGCTCATCGACAATCCGCGCGGCCCGGGCGTAGCCGAGCTTCAGCTTCCGCTGTAAAAGCGAGGTGGAGGCAATTCCCGCCTCGACGACGCATTCGATGGCGGCAGGCAGCATTTCGTCCCCGTCCGATTCGTCGCTTCCGCCGCTTTGGGCGCCGCCGCCCTTGCCGGTCGGCGTCTGGCGGTCGATTTCCTCGAGAACCGTCTGGTCGTATTCGGCCGAAACGGCGCTCTTGATGAAACTGACCACCCGCTCGATCTCATCGTCCGAGACAAAGCACCCCTGCACGCGGGCCGGCTTGGCGGACCCCACAGGGTAGAAGAGCATATCGCCCATGCCGAGCAGCTTTTCGGCGCCGCCCATGTCGAGGATGGTGCGCGAGTCGATCTGCGAAGAGACAGCGAAGGCGATCCGCGAGGGGATGTTCGCCTTGATCACGCCGGTGATGACATCCACCGACGGCCGCTGGGTGGCGATGATCAGATGCATCCCCGCCGCGCGGGCCATCTGGGCGAGGCGGCAGATCGAATCCTCGACCTCGGTGGGAGCCGCCATCATCAGGTCCGCCAGCTCGTCCACGATGATGACATAGTGCGGCAGCTCGGAAAGCGGCTCGCCGCCCGGGGCCATCGGCGCACCCTCGGGCGCAGCCTCGCGCTGGGCGCGGACCATCTTATTGAACGATTCAATCTCCCGCGCGCCGTGGGCGGCGAAAAGCTTGTAGCGGTTGAGCATCTCGGTTACCGCCCAGCCCAGCGCACCCGCTGCCTTTTTCGGGTCGGTGACAACCGGGATAACGAGGTGCGGCAGGCCGTTGTAAACCCCCAGCTCAACGACCTTGGGGTCGATCATCAAAAGCTTGACCTCATCCGGCCGCGCCTTGAAGAGAATGCTCATGATGATGGAGTTGATGCAGACCGATTTGCCTGAGCCGGTCGCGCCCGCAATCAGCAGGTGCGGCATCTTGGCGATGTTGGCCACCGTCATGTTGCCCGCGATATCCCTGCCGAGCGCCACCGAAACTTTGCTTTTGGCGTCCTGGAACTGCTGCGACTCGATGACCTCGCGCAGCGTCACGGGGGTGATGCTGCGGTTGGGCACCTCGATTCCTACCGCGGCCTTGTTGGGGATCGGCGCCTCGATGCGGACTCCCGCCGAGGCGAGGTTGAGGGCGATATCATCCGCGAGGTTGGTGATCTTCGAAATTTTGACCCCCGCCGAGGGCTGCAGCTCATAGCGGGTCACCGCCGGACCGCGGGCAATGTCAATGATTCGGGTCTGCACCCCGAAGGATTGCAGCGTATCAACCAGCCGCTGGGCGTTCTGACGAAGCTCCTCGGCGGTCGCGGCTTCCCCGGCTGGAGCCTTCGGCTCACGCAGCAGGGTAACCGGCGGCATGACATAGACCGGCGGCTCCGGTTTCGGGGGCGGAGCCTCGGGCGCGGCCTGCTCCTGCGCCGCAGCGGCGGCCGCTTCGGCGGGCGGCTCCCCCGCCGGCGGCCGGCGCTTCTCCTGCACCTGCGCGACCCGCTTGATGATGTCGTCGATGTAGAGCTGTTCCCCCTCGCCGTCCGGAACGATCGGCTCGGACGGCGGTTCCGGCTGCGGCTCGGGCGCGGCCGGAACGGCTGCCGGGACCTCCTCCTCCGGGATGGGTCCGGCGGCGGGGCGGCTGTCGAGGGCATTGAGAAGCTTCTGCTTTTTGCTGCGCGGCGCGGGACGCTCGGCCGGCGTGTCGTCGAGCGGAATATCAACCATCCGGTTGGCGCGCGGGCGCACCTGCGGCTCCTTCGGAGCAGGCATCGAATCGAGCAGTTCGTGGTATCCGTTCGAAATCTTTTCCATCGGGCGTTTGGCCGAACGCAGCACCCCGGCGATGGTGGATTTGGTCAGAATCATTCCGAGCAGGAAAAGGAGCAGCACGACGGTGATCCGGTCCCCGGGAGCGCCGAGCATCATCAGCGGCATCCCGAAAATCAGCGCCGCCACCCCGCCGCCGTGCAGCGCCTGCCCATTGGCGTAGAGGGTGCGGAAAAGGTCCGCGACGGTGCCCGGCTCCGGCCTGCCGGCGAGGAAGATCTGGAATGCCGCCGAAATCAGCAGCAGCATCACCGCCGTCAGCGACGCGCGGATCGGCAGGTCGTCGCTGATCCGGTCAAAGGAGGCCATCACCGATATGTAGATCAGGATCGGCCCGATGAAGAACGCGGACCATCCAAAGATGCCCAGCAGGACGTTGTGCGCCGAAAGCCACCCCTCGCTCCCCTTGACGAAGGCAAGGAAGAAAAAGAGCAGCCCGATGGTGCACAGCAGAACGGCGAGAATCTGGTTCTGCGCGGCGATCTGAGCCTTGGTCCTCCTTTTGGATTTTTTTCGTGTGCGTTTTGCAGCCAACCGTAAAACCTCCTGTTTGCAGACGCGGCAGCGGATCTGCCGGCCCCGCGGGGTATTATTTTGCGAAAAGGGCAATGACCGCCGCCTGCACAGGATGCCCGGCGGCAGCGTCATAGATTCCGATGCCCAGCGCCAGCACGCCGAGCAGAAGGGTGTAAAAGCCGAACCACTGCAGCTTCTGCGAGGCCACAAGCCAGCGCACCATCCCGATGGCAAGCAGGCCGAAGACCAGCGATGTAACGAGGCCCGCGAGCACCACCCCGAGGGGCAGCTCGAGCCCTCCACCGAGAATCTCTTTCGCGTCGAGCAGCAGTGCGCCGATCACCGCGGGGATTCCCATAATAAAGGAAAAATCGAGGGCAAACTTCCGGTCCAGCCCGAGAATCAGTCCGGTCGAAAGGGTCGAGCCGGATCGGGAAATCCCCGGCAGCGGCGCGACGGCCTGCGCAAGGCCGATCGCCGCCGCTGCACGGTAGCTCATGTGGCCGGCCTTAATCCGCCCGGGAGGGCAGCTGTTGGCAAGCAGCAGCAGTGCGGAGGTCACGAGGAAGCAAACCCCCTCGACAATAATATTTCCGTCGGCAGCCACCCCCTGCATAAGATCCTTGAGCAGGAAGGTCAGAGCAAGCGGCAGAAGCGAGACAAAGAGCAGAAAAAGCATCCGGCGTTGGGGACGCTGGGTCCGGAGGGAAAAACGGCCCTTGAACAAATCCCCGAGCATACAGAAAAGCTCCTGAATCAGCGGCCGGATGCTCCCCCAGAAGGCGATAAAGACCGCCACGAGGGTTCCCAGATGCAGAACCAGCGAAAAAAGCGCCCCGCTCTCGGAATTGTTGCCGGTAAAATACTGATAGAGGGCGAGATGTCCCGAGCTTGAGACGGGCAAAAACTCGGTCAGCCCCTGGATGATCCCCTGAATAATCGCTTCTGTCATGCTCATGACTGCGCCTCCGATGTTTCATGTTGATGGTCAGCGCGCCTTCTTTTGGCGGCCGCGCTTCTGCTTCGGCTTTGGACCGGCCTCCTCCTGTCCGGCTTCGATCAGCTCGTACAGGCTCTCAATCGCGTCGGAAAGGCCGCCGAGCCGGTCGATCAGCCCCTCGGCAACCGCCTTGTCGCCGTCGAGGGTGGTGCCGACATCCATCACCAGCTCGCCGGTGTTCATAAGGAATTCGCGGAACCGTTTCTCCGGCATGCGGGAGTTGGCGGTGACGAAATCGATGATCCGGTCCTGCATCCGCTGGAAATAGTGCAGCGTCTGCGGAACCCCGAGCACCATCCCGTTCATCCTCACCGGATGAATGGTCATCGTCGCGCTCGGCACAATAAAGGAGCGCCGCGCGCTGCAGGCCAGCGGCACCCCGATCGAATGTCCGCCGCCGAGAACCAGCGAGACGGTCGGCTTGTTCATTCCCGAGACAAGCTCGGCGAGAGCCAGCCCCGCTTCAACATCCCCGCCGACGGTGTTGAGGATCATCAGCAGTCCCTCGATGCGGGGGTCCTGCTCGACCGCAACCAGCTGCGGAATGACATGCTCATATTTGGTGGTCTTGGTCTGGGGCGGGGCATCGTAATGCCCCTCGATCTGGCCGATGATGGTCAGGCAGTGGATGGCATGGCGCCCCTCCATCGGGGTTACCGAGCCGCTCTGCTCAATCTGGTCGTGCATCTCCTGCTGCTGGTCGTTCATCTGGCCCTGTTCGCCGGTGCGGGGCTGGTCGCCGGGTGCCGGGATATATCCCTGGGGTGCGTTTTTCTTCTTTTTTCTTTGATCCGGCATATCCGTTCCTCCTGATTGGGTGATGCTTTCATCATGTCCCCGCAGCGGCCCGGATATGCGCAGAGGCGTGCTTTTCGCCCCTCTTATCTTACCTATCTTACATCAACAGAAAGGGCGATGTCAATCGAAGAAAGAACAAATGTGTCGGTCCCGTCCGCCCAAAACCGCCCGCAGAGGCCGGCGTTTATCCGGCGCCGCCCTCTTTGGGAGCCGGTCCTTCGCCGTCTGCAATCAGGGCGCGGAAAAAAGCAGGATTGCGGTCGGCCGAGTAGAGGTCGAACTGGGACGCCGCCCGTTCGAGATCGACGCGGGCGGTGAGCAGGGGGCGGTCCTCCGGCGACGCGGCGCTGCCGTCCCGGCTGCGGGTAGCGGCGCGCGGGGCGGCAATCCGCGCCGGATAGTGATACTCGAATCCGAAATCTCCGCGGGATCGCAGCCCCGGCGAAAGGAGGCAGAGTCCCGATTCCTGCGCGCGGTACCGCGCGAGGTCGGAGGAAGGGCCGAAGGGCGAAGCGCCCGCCACCGCCACCGAACAGCCCGCCGCGGATGCGATAAAAAACGGCTCGTAGTTCGGCAGGCAGGAAGCGGTCAGCAGCGCGACCCGCCCGATGCGGGTATCACCGGGGGTCAGCTCTTCCCCGGCGCTCACCCCCATTGAGCGCTCCCACCGCTCGGGATAAAGCTTATCCTGCACCGCGGCCACCTCTCCGGTATCCGAAAAGAGATACTGCCGGTTGGTGAGCCTTCCATTTTCAATCTGATACAGGCCGCCCGCTGCGATGATGATCCGGTGGCTGCGGGCAAGCTGCGAGAAGGTGTTGAGGAAAACCTCTCCCACAAAGCCCTGTACCGTCGCGCACAGCTCGGCAAACGCCTCGGCCCGGTCGGACTGGCTGCCCGAGGCCCACAGCTTGGTGAGGTCGGCGTAAAGCGCCGAAAATCCGGGCAGCAGCGAAATGGCGGACATCGCCCCCAACTCGGGAAAGGCTACAAGCTGGCACCCGGCCGCCGCGGCGCGGGCAACCGGCTCGTTCTGATCCTCGACATAGTCGCGCAGGCCGCGGTAACGGCGCACCGTCGTGCGGGCCGCGGCGACCTTGAGTCCGCCCGCGCTGATAAACGGAGCGGGCTTGTCCCCCCGGTAGGGCGCGATCTGACGGGCCAGCTCCCGCACCCGTTCCTCGTTCGAAAGGTAGCTCATTGCAAAGGCCGAGGCCTTGAGCCGGAACTTATACATCGAGCCGCCCCCCTTCCGCCGCGGGGCGGTCGGCCAGCAGCGGCCGGTGCCGGGTCAGAAGCCTGCGGCCGGCCGCGATCGCATCCCGGTCGGCATGGCAGCGTGAGGGGTCGAGCGCCGCCACGACCGGCAGCTCTTCCG
>Ga0129317_1000512_pt1 | contig 40315 bp, 45 predicted proteins | sample Cm1ome_FD_94430 | JGI IMG/M metagenome (GOLD analysis project Ga0129317, IMG submission 94430) | Eastern black-and-white colobus group fecal microbial communities from Wisconsin, USA - Cm1105 metagenome | ecosystem: Host-associated > Mammals > Digestive system > Large intestine > Fecal | place... | reverse complement strand
TACAGCAAGTATTATTTATTCATTATTCCTTTAGGTTTTCTATGTGGTGTGCTTTTTTTAACTTTATGTGATCACTTTTTACCACATGAACATATGCTTTCACATCAAAGAGAAGGTATAAAATCTAAATTAACACAAAATCAACTTTTAATGTTAGCAATGACTTTACACAATATTCCTGAAGGTTTAGCAGTTGGGGTAGCTTTTGCTTGTGCAAGTCAAGATATTATTCCTGCTTTGATTTTATCAATTGGGATTGGTATTCAAAACTTTCCTGAAGGAACTGCTATTGCTTTACCTATGCATCAATATGGAAAATCAAAATTTGTTTCATTAATGTATGGACAGTTTTCAGGAATCATTGAAATTCCTTCAGCCATTATTGGTTATCTCTTTGCTTCTACAATCAACAACATTTTACCTTTCGCATTAAGTTTTGCAGCAGGAGCAATGTTATTTGTTTGTGTAGAAGATATGATTCCAGAAGCATCATGTAAAAATCAAATAGATATAGGTGCTATTTCATGTATGTGTGGTTTTATAATTATGATGACTTTAGATATTTTATTGTCATAATTTTGTATAATCACAAATTTAATAAATATCTTTGCATTATTTACAATTTTATATTGACTTTTATATCGGGTTATTCTAATATAAAGCATATACATTATGAATTTAAAAACAAAGAAGTGGACTAGTACAAATCTTTGAGACACTAGAGATATGATGGTTGGTGCAAATCATACGTTAAAAGATTTCGAATTCACCATGGAGTTGCAACTTTGATAAGGGGTTGTCGGGGTCATAACGTTAATTATGAAAGTTATTAACTTATTAAGTTTAAATCTGTGAAGATTTAATAAACTGAGGTGGTACCACGATCACTCGTCCTCTAGATGAGTGTTTTTTTGTTTTTAAAAAGATATAGGGAGGAAAAGTATATGAAAAAATTATTAGTGAGTATGCTTGCATTAGGTCTTATGTTAACAGGTTGTAGTGATACATCTGACACTACTGAAAGCAAAGAATTATCTGAAATGAAGATTGGGGTTATTCAATTAGCTCAACATCCTGCTTTAGATAAAGCTTATGAAGGATTTAAAGACACATTGGTTGATGGTGGAGTTAAAGAAGAAAACATCGAGTTCCAAAACGCAAGTGGGGATGCATCAAACTGTCAAACTATTTCAGAAAAATATGTTAATGATAACAAAGATTTAATTTATGCGATTGCAACTGATGCTTTACAAGCAGCTGCAAACAAAACAACAACAATTCCTGTTATTGGTGCTGCAGTCACTAACTTTACTAAAGATGGTGGTGCTGGTGTTGTTGAATCAAATGAAAAACCAGGTACTAATGTCACTGGTGCTAGTGATATGAACCCTGTTAAAGAACAAATGGATTTATTGAAAAAATTAGTTCCAACTGCAAAAAAAGTAGCTATCTTCTATTGTGGAGATGAAGCAAACTCAATTTATCAAGGTGAAATTGCAATGGAAGCTGCTAAAAAAATTGGTTTAGACGCTGAAATTGTTACTGTATCAAATGATTCAAGTGCTATTCAACAAGTTACTGAATCTTTAATTGGTAAATATGATGCAGTTTATATTCCTACTGATAACTTATTAGCTTCTAATATGGCTACAGTTGCTCAAGTTACAAATGCTAACAATTTACCTGTTATCGTTGGTGAAGAAAGTATGTGTACTAATGGTGGTTTAGCAACATTAAGCTTAGATTACTCTACTGTAGGTGTTAATGCCGGAAAACAAGCTTTAGCTATTTTAAAAGGTGAAGCAACACCTCAAGAAACACCTATTTCATTTATTGAAGGTAAAGACTGTACTTATATGATTAATAAAAAAGTGGCTGAACAATTAAATATCGATATTCCTAGTGATATTGAATTTAAAGTGCTTGGTGAATAAAAATGGGTTTAATATTATCATTACAAGGTGCTATTGGTCAAGGAATTCTTTGGGGAATCATGGCACTAGGTGTTTATTTAACATTTCGTGTCCTTGACATAGCTGACTTATCAGTAGATGGAAGTTTTGCAACTGGTGGAGCTGTATGTGCTATTTCTATTATTAATGGTATACATCCTGTTTTAGCTTTATTAATTGCAACAATTTCAGGTTTTGCTGCTGGATTTATTACTGGATTTTTACACACTAGATTTAAAATGCCTGCTATATTAGCTGGTATCTTAACACAATTAGCTTTATATTCTATTAATTTAAGAATTATGGGAAAAAGCAATATTCCTTTGCTTTCTTCCCCTACTCTTTTTAAAGATTTAGCAAATTCAATTGCATTAATGCCTAACTGGATTACTATTATTATTGGACTTATTTGTAGTATTATTGTTATTGTAGGAATTTATTGGTTCTTAGGAACTGAATTTGGTTCTTGTTTAAGAGCAACTGGAAATAACGAAAATATGGTTAAAGCAAATGGTGTCAATACAAATAACACAAAACTTTTTGGTTTAATGTTATCAAATGGTTTAGTTGCATTGAGTGGTGCTTTGGTGACTCAACAACAAGGTGTAGCTGATGTTAAAATGGGAACTGGTGCTATTGTTATTGCACTTGCTTCTATTGTTATTGGTGAAGTTATTTTTGGAAAAAAAGCTGGCTTTAAATTAAGATTGATTTCAATTATTGTTGGTTCTATCATTTATCGTATTATCGTTGCACTTGTTTTACAAATGGGATTAAATACAGATGATTTGAAATTATTAACTGCATTGATTGTAGCTATTGCTTTAAGTGTTCCTGTTATGTTAGACAAGCAAAAACAAGTCGCTATGTATAAGAAATTAACAAGAAAGGAACTTGATCGTGATGCTTAAATTAGAAAAAGTAACAAAATCATTTAACGTAGGAACACCTAATGAAAAATGTGTTTTACATCATGTTGATTTAGAACTTGAAGAAGGCGATTTTGTCACAATCATTGGTGGAAATGGTGCAGGGAAATCAACATTGTTAAATATGATAGCTGGTGTTTATCCAATGGATAGTGGTATTATTACATTAAACAATGAAAATATTTCACTTTATCCAGATTACAAACGTGCTAAATTAATTGGTCGTGTATTCCAAGATCCTATGATGGGTACTGCAGCTGATATGCAAATTATCGAAAACTTAGCTTTAGCAAAACGTCGAGGTCGTCAAAGAACACTTCGTTGGGGTGTTACAAAAAATGAACATGAAGAATATTATGAAGCTGTTAAAAAACTTGGTTTAGGTCTTGAAGATCGTTTATCTACAAAGGTTGGTCTTTTATCAGGAGGACAACGTCAAGCTTTAACATTATTAATGGCTACATTACAAAAACCTCAACTTCTTTTATTAGATGAACATACTGCAGCTTTAGATCCAGCAACAAGTGCTAAAGTTTTATCACTAACAAATCAAATTGTTTCTGAACAAAATTTAACAGCATTAATGGTTACACACAACATGAAAGATGCGATTGATATTGGGAATCGTTTGATTATGATGTATGATGGTCGTATTATTTATGATGTCAAAGGTGAAGAAAAGAAAAATTTAAAGGTTGCTGATTTATTAAAGAAATTTGAAGAAGCTAGTGGTGAAGAATTTGTTAATGATCGTATGTTATTAGGATAGTTAAAGGTGGAGATAATTCCACCTTTTTATTATCTTATTTTTTTATGATAAACAATTGTTCATCTTCTAAAATACAATAAAAGATATCATTTATATCTTCTATTCCCTCTTCTTTTAATAACTCTTTTAACCATTTTTCTGACTTATTTAAAATCTTTAATGCATCATCATTGATTTGACCATCATTAATCAAAGAATCGGGTACTAGATAATGTGAATCTTCTTTTTTAATAATTGATAAATTACCATCAATTTCTAAAATAGCAAATTCTACATCAGAAATACTTCCTATCCCTTGAGTTCTAAGATGCTGACATAAATCATTGACTGAATAATTTAATGCTTTCATTTTTTCTTGATTAATAACGCCATGATCAATAATATATGTTGGATGTCCTTCTAATAATTTTTTTATTGGTTTATAACGTATTGATACATACGAACAAATTTTATCAACCAAAACAATCACAAATGCTGCTAAAGCACTATGAAAAAAAGTAATCTTATCATCACCAATAGATAAAGTCATTAATTCACTAATAATTAAAAACACAATTAAATCTAAAATACCTAGTTTACTCATTTCTTTTTTACCAAGAAATCTTAATAATAAAACAAGATAAAAATAAGTTATAAAACTTATCAATATAATTTCACTATATTTCATAATTCACCCTTCATTTCATATAATAAACAAGGAGGACAATATGAAAAACACAATACGTATTTATATCAATACAATATTATTATTTTTAATTCCCTTTGTTGTTGTCTCACTTATTTTAGCCATTCTTTCTTATTTCATTCAATTTAATTCAGGGATAATCAACATATTGATTCAAGTTTTATCTTATGCTTCTTTGTTGATTTCAGCATTGTATTTTACATCACAAATGAATAAAAATAGATTTATTCATTGTTTTTGTTTCAGTTTACTCTATTTTTTATGTAGTTTACTTATTCATTTAGGAAATTTAAATTATATTCATTTGTTTTTAAAATCTTTATTATTTCTTATTATTGGAATTTATAAAGATATGCGAAATAAAATTGTTTAATAATGGCAAAAATAAAAAAAACTGCAAAATCTTCACTTTGCAGTTATACATATCAAATTATCTTTCATGTTTAATAAACATAAATAAAATAACTATAAACAATAATAAAGCAGATATAAGCGTTGCTTTTATATTGAGTATATTAGTAAAGTAAGTACCTAAACATGCTCCTATAATAAAGAATAGAATAATCATATAATATTGCAAACTCTTAGATAAAGAGTCTTTATTTTTATTATGGATATATTGATAGAAATGTTCTGTTGCACTTCTTAAATTCCCTGTGCACATTGTAGAAGCAAATGGATTACCATTAAACTTTCTAAAACTTTGAACTTGTAAAGAACATACAAAAGCAATCATCATATTACATAACATGTTATAATCTTTAGGTAAAAAAGACACAATGATTAAAATCAGTAGTTCAATACATAAAATCATTTGTCGCCAATGAATTTTATTATGATATTGATAGTGAGATTTAATAACTTCTGATATTAATATTCCAATAAAAAAAGTAAAGATTGGAAACAAATAATATATGAAATCTAAATAATTACCTTCTATAAATCGTATACCTAATAAAACAATATTTCCTGTTTGTGCATTCGCAAAAACATGTCCACGACATAAATATGTATAAGCATCTAAAAAACCTCCTACAAGAGCTAATAAAACGCCTATAAACAATGTTTCTGACATTTGTTTTTTTATTTTCATAGTATATATCCCCCAAAAGAAAAGATGATGTTGCCATCATCTTCATTATGAACCATATTCAATATTTAAAATCTTAACTTCATAAGGTTCAGCAACCCCTACAGATACAATTTCATTAACACCATGATCTATAATAGCTTTTGCTAATGGAGATTCATTTGAAATTTTCCCATTTAAAGGATCAGTTTCAAATGTCCCAACAATTGTAAATGTATCAGGTTCTGCATTTTCTTCTGATAAATCTAAAACAGTAACAGTTGCACCTGGTTTTGCAACAGTATTATCTAATTGTGATTCATCAATAATTTGCACATGTAATAACATTTGATCAATTTCTTTAATTCTTGATTCAATATGTGCTTGTTTATCTCTTGCAGAATCATAGTCAGCATTTTCAGACAAGTCCCCTTGTGAACGTGCTAATTGTAATTCTTCAATAACTTTAGGTCTTTCTACATTAATTAAATGTTCTTTTTCTTGTTTTAACTTTTCAACCCCACTTTGGGTTAAAAGAACTGCATCATGATCCATAATTTTCACCTCGCACTTAGTAATATATCATAAAAGCATTGAGAATACTAGTTTTTTTAACTATTTTTCATTTAAAATACTTTTTATTTTTGTAATCATCAAATCAACTGCAACATGATTTTCCCCACCTTCAGGAATAATAATATGAGCATATTTCTTTGATGGTTCAATAAACTGTTCATGCATTGGACGAACAGTTGTCATATAGTGAGTACAAATATTATCAAGACTTCTGCCTCTTTCTTCCATATCTCTTTTTAATCTTCTAATAAAACGAATATCAGCATCAGTATCAACATAAACCATAATATCACATATATCTCTAATAGCTTTGCTTTCTAAAACCAAAATACCTTCTAATAAGATAACATCTCTACCTTCAATTGTTTCGGTAATTTCACTTCTATTGTGTTGTGTAAAATCATATGTAGGTTTTGTGATTGTTTCTTTATTTTTTAATTGTTTTAAATGTTTAACTAACAAATCAGTATCAAAGGCTAATGGATGATCGTAATTTGTTTTTACTCTTTCTTCATAAGTTAAATGTGATTGATCTTTATAATAATCATCTTGTTTGAGGATTTTGACTTGATGTCTCCCTTGAAAATAATCATACAATTGTTGAGCAATTGATGTTTTACCAGAAGCACTACCTCCTGCAATACCAATTATAATAGCTTGATTCATTTTGATACCTTCCTTCCCATATCATTGATTTCTACTTGTTGTTCGATTTTCAAATAAAGAATTTCCATTGGATGATTAGCCACTTCTATAACTTTTTTATCTTCATTATATAACTCAGATACAATTATTTCATAATTATCATGATGAGGAGAAAAGATTTCAATAATATCTCCTATTTTAAAATAATTACGTTGTTCTATTTTAGCAAGTTTTGTTTCTTTATTGTAATCTAAAACTCTTAAAACAAATTCTTGTGTTGGATGTTCATCTCTTAAATTAAATAATTGTTCATTTTGCGTTGGATTATCATAAAAGAAGCCATGACATAAAGCACGATTCGCTGCTTTTTCAAGTTCTCTACGATAATAATCATCTTGTTTAAAGGCATCAGGATCTTCACAATAAGCATCAATAAACTTACGATACGTAGAAATAACAGTTGCTATATAATGTAAAGATTTCATACGTCCTTCTATCTTAAAAGAATCAACACCAAGTTCAATCAATTCCCCAATATGATCAATAAGTGACATATCTTTACTTGACATACTAAAAGGCATATCCCCTTCTTGATTAACAAGCTGCCCATCTTCATATAAATCATAATACCAACGACATGATTGAGAACATCCACCACGATTAGCATCTCGACGACTTAAATAATTTGATAACATACATCTTCCTGAATAATGAATACACATCGCACCATGTATAAAATATTCAATATCACAAGGAGCATAACTCATAATTTCTTTTAAATCTTCATAAGTCACTTCTCTTCCTAAAACAACACGATCCATTCCCATATTTTTATAAAATTCAATAGCTTTTAAATTCAATGTTGATAATTGGGTAGAAACATGAACTTCTAAATTTAAATTTAAGTTTTTAGCAATACTCATAATATAAGGATCAGCAACTATAATTGCACTTACCCCTATCTCATCTAATGTCTTTAAATAATCTTCAATACCTTCTAAATTATCTTGATGTAAAATAATATTACAAGTGACATGAATATGAGCACCATATTTTTTAGCAAATTCCACAGCTTCTTTGATATCTTCAACAGTAAAATTGGAAGCTTGTGATCTTAAAGAAAATTCTTTTCCACCTACAAAAACAGCATCAGCTCCATACATAATAGCAGTTTTTAATTTCTCTAAATTACCTGCAGGAGCTAATAATTCCGGTTTCTTTATAATCTTTCTTTTTCCATTAATGATTTGACTCACGTTTCTCATTGTCTATCTTCCTCATATCTTCTAATTTATAAACTGTTTGATCAAATAAGAACCCACGATCTAATGGTGTTTTTAAACGATACAATAAATTCATATATTCTTTAACATCTTTATTATAGGTATTATTTTGAAAACTTTTTAAAGCATCACTATATAATGAAGCAATTTCAATAGCTTCTTCTTCACTCATCATTAGTGTTTCAATATATAAATAATCAAATTGATGAATCTGATTCAATAAATCTAATGTGTATAATCTCGTCTTTGAAAATATATGTGTTCCTTTACAACTTTCAAAGATATGAAATTCTATATTTGAATTTCTTGCTTGTAAAGTCAAATGATCTTGTTTTGATAAATCAAATGATAAATTTGATGCCTCTTGATAATTTGTTAAAAGATGTCTTTTACTTGCTGCAATATATTCAACACCATGTGCATGTAACATTAATGGTAAATGTAGTTGCTTTTGAATATATATTTGTTCTTCTAATGGTATAACCTTTGATAAAAATGCACTTGTTATTCCTTGTGCTTGTAAAATTTCTAATGTTTTATGATTAGTATTTAATGTTTCTGGTGAATACATCATATCAAAATCATATTGATTTTCTTTGATAATTTGTAAAACTCCAAAATCTTGAAAAATTAATCCTTTAACTTTTAACTCTGCTAATTGTTGAAGATATTCTTCTAATCCTTGTATATCATGTTGATCATATAAAGCATTCACTGCAATATATAAATGAATGTGTGGATATTCTTTTTGAATATCTTTTATTTCTTTTAAATCAAACATATATGGACAATAAAAAGAATATTGACCACCTAATACAAAAGTATCAATTCCCATACTTATGTAATCATATAATCTTTTTTGACTATTTAATGATAAAACAAGTTTCATAATCTAATCCTTTCTTTTGATAACACATATACCATCACCAACTTGATAATATGTAACATCATAATCATCATGATTAAAGATCCAATCTTTAAATCTTTTAATCTTTTTTACTAATTGTTTTGTATTTCTGTTTTTAATATGATCAATGTCAAAAATCATACCATGAAAATCTAAATTATCTACAATAATAATTCCATCATCTTTTACAAAAGGCACATATTTTTCAAAAAACTTTTGATACTGAGCTTTTGCTGCATCTATAAATAAACAATCATAAGGTTGATGTAATAATTGATTCGTATCAAATGTTAAAGCATCATCATGAAATATAGAAATACGATTATCTAATTGTCTTTCTAAAATATGAGATACCGCCTCTTCATAACGTTCATCATTCAATTCAATTGTATCAATATATAAATCATCTATATGTGTAGCCATCATCATTGAAGAGTATCCAATGGCTGAACCTATTTCTAAACATGATTTTGCATTTAGTTTCTTCAATTCTGAAATTAAAAAGAGTATTCCCTCTTTTTGCATAACAGGAATATTTCTTTTTAAAGCATCACTTTCAATTTCTGCTAATGTTTTCATTAATACCACTTATTCTCCTTCACTGCTTTTTGATGTTCTGCATATGTTTTACTATATATAACACTACCATTTTCTTTAGCAAAGAAATAGAAGTATTCATTTTTATCATAATTCAAACATGCTTTCATTGTTTTTTCAGTAACTGTACTAATAGGACCTACTGGTAATCCTGCATATTTATATGTGTTATAAGGAGAGTCAACTTGTGTTTGTTTTGTTGAAACAGCAATTCCTGTTTTTTGTAAAGCATAGTTAACTGTGGCATCACATTGTAAAGCCATATTAATATCAAGTCTATTCTTTAAAACGCCAGCAATAACTGGTTGATCTTTATCAAATAAAGATTCTCTTTCAACAACAGATACAAATGATAGAAATTGATGAGGTGTCCAATTCATTTTTTGTATTTGTTCTTTATATGGTGTTAATTTTTTATCCATCATATCTAATGCTAATTTTGTCATATCCTTTAAATTCGGATTTTGATGTGTTACAAAATATGTTTCTGGGTATAAATAGCCTTCTAATGGATACATCAATTTATCATTTAAAATACTTTCATCAATAAACCAATAGTCTTTTATTAATGATTTTAAATAATCTTCTTGTGCCCATTGCTTTATAACTTCTTCTTTATCTATGTTTAAAATATCTGCAAAGGCTTTAGCAACTTGTGGAATTGTATTTCCATCTTTAATTGTAAGTTTTGTTTGAACTATGTATTTTTGTGTCGGATTATTTATAATATCAAACATTTCAGATAAAGACATATTTTCATTAAAGATATATGTATTTGCTTTTAAATGATCATATTGATTTAGTTTTAAAAAGATTTTTCCACAAAATTTATTTTGTACAAGACCAGCATCATCTAAAGTTTCTAGAATTTGATTAGCTGATGAACCTGTTTTGATTTCTACAACAACTTCTTTGTTTTGAGATGATACAGAAGAAATACCCATATTATAAAAAAAGAGACTTCCAATGATACCAATAACAATAACAATTCCAATAATGATTAAGATATTCTTTTTATTTTTCATAACATATCCTCCGTCTCATTTATTATAGGTTATTTTGCCATATTTATCAACAAAACCACAAAAAAAGACCAAATCTCACGATTTGATCTAAATACCTCTACCTTCAATTAAGCAAACAGGTTCAGAGACGCTATAACTAAAGTGTGTTTCAAACAAAAATCCTTTACCTTCATTCATTCTGATTTCAAAAGTTTCTAATGTTCCACCTTTTTGTGAAGCAACAACTAACCAACGGTTAAGAACAAGAATCATAGAACGAGGATTTTGATCAGTATCTAAGAATTCAACATAAGTTGCTAAACCTGTTTTTTTATCTAATTCAAAAACTGAAACAGAATCATGTCCACGATTTGAGACAAATAATATATCTTTATCTTCTTGTTTACTATAAACAATATCACCAGCTAAATTATCGTCATTATATTTATCTTTTGGATATGTATCGAATTCTTGTAAGAAAGTAAAATGACCATTCTCATAAGCATAAACACATACTGTACTTGATAATTCATTTAAAATATAAGCAAATTTTCCACTAGCATCAAAAATCATTTTCTTTGGTCCACTACCTGGAGTTAAATGAATAGTCTTTTCATCATTTCTTTGTAATTGACCATTTTCAATTAAATCATAAAGAACAACTTCATCAGTTCCTAAATCACAAACAAATATATTTTGATGATCAGGTGTTTCTTCAATAAAACATGGGTGAGCCTGTGTTTGTTTTCTTTCATCAAGACCTTTTCCTTCATGTTTAATAATTTGTGTAACTTTAACAATCTTTTGTTTCAATATCGGCATAACAACTACTTCACTATTATAATAATCAACAGCATAAGCATAAGTTCTATCTTCGTTTACAAATGAATCAATAAATGTCTTTCCTTGATTATATACACGAGATGCTAAACCAAATTGCAAATCCATATTTGCATATTGCCATAATCCGCCATCTGTAGCACGTCCTGTGTTATTTAAATAACATACATAAATAAAACGTTCACGTTTATAAAAAGCAACTGGATTAGCAGGAGATTTATAATATTTCTTTTTAAGTAATTCTCCATTATCTATATCAATATGAAAAACATAAATTCCTCTTGTAAAATCATTTCCATAACTTCCTACAAAAATAGGTTTAACATGTCTTTTTGTTCCAAAAATTCCCCAACCTGGCATTTCTTATTCCTCCTTAATGCTTACACTATATTATATAAATATGAATTCCTTATAAACAAAGAAAGGTAACAATGTTACCTTACTCTTCTTCCGCTTCTTCTTCAGCAACAAAACTACTAAAAACTTCTTCGACCATTTCCCATTCTTCAGGTGTTTCAATTGGGAACAAATGTCCTTCATCATCATAAATAGAAGAATATACTTCTGGTTCTTCTAACTCTGAATCATAGTATAATACATATTTTTTTCCTGTTTCATCACTTTCAAAAGTAAATAAAACATCAAATTCTAATTCTTGATTATTTTCATCAATAACTTTGATTTTTTCTGCATCCATATTTTATCTCCTTTGTCCATCTAAGTAACCTTGCAAAATTTGTACAGCTGCCATTTTATCAATCACTTGTTTTCTTTTTTTACGAGAAACATCCGCAAAAATCAATTGATTTTGTGCCATAACAGTTGTTAATCTTTCATCAATCAAAACAACTTCAACATCCATCATTTTTTCAAGTCTTTCCTTAAAATCAATAGAGATTTGTGCTCTTTCACCCAAATCTCCATTCATATGTTTAGGAAGACCTAAAACAATTGTATGAATCTGATTTTCTTCTACAATTTGTTTAATATGATATGCAGCACTCTTATAATGATTATCTTTAAAATGATAGGTTTCAACACCATGAGCAATCAAACCTAAAGCATCACTCATTGCAATACCGCATGTTCTAGAACCTAAGTCTAATCCTAAAATCTTTTCCACTATTTTGACTCCAAATAAAATTTCACAAGTTCTTCAATAATTTCATCACGATCAATTTGTTGAATAATTGAACGTGCACCTTTATGACTTGAAATATATGCAGGATCATTAGAAATCAAATAACCGGCAATTTGATGCACCGCATTATATCCTCTTTCATCTAATGCTTGTGATACAGTCATTAAGTTTGCATGAATAACTTCTCTTTTAATTTCTTCAGAATTAAATAGACGTGTTTGCGTAAAATCTTTTGGCATAACAATACCTCCTGTCTATATACTACAATATTACACTATATTTTTAAAAATTGCTAGTAAAAGGTTTATAATGCCTTTTTTATTTGTGAAATTGCTTGTTCAATATTGTCTAATGAAGCACATCCACCTTGAGCAAAGTCTGGTTTTCCTCCACCACGACCATTTGTCACTGTATTGATGATTTTCACAAGTTCTCCAGCTTTCATTCCTTTTTGAACCATTGATGGTGTTAAACCTACAAAATAAGAAATCTTATCTTCAAAGTTATTCACAATCACAACAACACCATTATTTAATTGATCACGTAATTCAAAAGCCATTTGTTTGACTGTTGATACTTCTTTTGATTCTTGAATATATAAGAAATCAACACCATTAATATTTTCAATATTCTTTGTTTTTTCTTTAGCTTCAATACTATTTAATTTATCTAAATATTGATCTCTTTCTTTCTTTGTATGAGTAGCTTCTTCAATAAATTGTGTAGTCTTTTCAACAATTTCATTTTTATTCTTAATTTTAAGAATATCCGCTAAAGTATTTAAAGTTTCTTCATTATGTTTTAAAGATTGATAAGCTTTTAAAGCAGTCACAGCTTCAATACGTCTAACTCCTGAACCAACACTTTCTTCACTTTCAATTTTAAATAAACCAATTTGTGCACTATTAGAAACATGGCATCCACCACATAATTCTTTAGAATAATCACCCACGCTAACAACACGAACTTCATCACCATATTTTTCATCAAATAAAGCCATAGCTCCAGATTTCATTGCTTCTTCTTTACTCATCAATTGAATATGAACATCTAATCCATTAAAGATTTGTTCATTGACACGATCTTCAACTTCACGAATTTGTTCTTCTGTTACTTTTTGAGGATGTGTAAAGTCAAAACGCAATCTGTTATCATCAACATAAGAACCCGCTTGAGCAATATGATCACCTAAAACTGTTTTTAATGCTTTTTGTAATAAGTGAGTGGCAGTATGGTTATTTTGAATTAAACAACGTTTCTTTTTATCTACTATTAAAGTCAATTCATCACCAACTTTTACAGAGCCATTATTAACTGTAACAACATGTAAATGTTGTTGATGTGGTGCTTTAGATACATATGATACAGTTAATGAAGTTGTGTCATTTTTCATAACACCTTCATCTGCACATTGTCCACCCATTTCTGCATAGAATGTTGTTTGATCTAAAATGATTTCACCTTTTGTTGTGATTTCATCACATTTGACACCATCTATAAAAGTCGCAATAACTTTTCCTTGAATTGGTGTACAATCATATATAAATTGACTTGGTTCATCAAAAATCATTAAATCAGGTTTTTGTGATGACATAGATTCAACATCTCCACGTGCTTTTCTTGCACGATCTTGTTGAGCTTTCATTTCAACTTTAAATCCTTCTTCATCAACACAATATCCAGATTCTTCTGCAATTTCAACAGTCAATTCTAATGGAAAACCATATGTATCATATAATTTAAAAGCATCTTTTCCACTTAATTGTTTTCCATCAGTTTTACTTAACATTTGATTCAATAGTTTTTCACCATTAGATAAAGTTTTATGGAAAGCTTCTTCTTCTTTTTTTACTAAACCACTAACATATTCAGCCTTTTCAGGCAAATAATCATAGAAATCTTTCATAATATCAGCAACTGTATAAACAAGCTCATACATAAATGAATGATCAATACCAATCTTTTTACCATAACGTACAGCACGTCTTAAAATACGTCTTAAAACATAACCACGTCCAGCATTATCAAATAAAGCACCATCACTTAATGCGAAAGTCACTGTACGAATATGATCAGCAATCACACGATAAGCCATTTTATGATCTGCGTATTTTACAGATGCCATTTTTTCAGTTTCATGAATGATAGGTAAGAAGAAATCTGTATCAAAGTTAGTTTCCCCACCTTGAATAATACTAACTAATCTTTCTAACCCCATACCAGTATCAATATTTTTTTGTGGTAATTCTTTATAATCTTTACGATCTATTGCAGGATTACAATCATATTGAGAGAAAACAACGTTCCATACTTCAATATAACGATCATTTTCTAACTCTTCAAAGAATAATCTTTCACCAATACCTTCAGGATCATATTTTTCTCCACGATCATAGAAAATTTCTGAATCAGGACCACCAGGACCTTCTCCAATTTCCCAGAAGTTTCCATCAGTTCTTAAAATATGACTAGGATCAATATGACAAACTTCTGTCCAAATACGATAAGCTTCTTCATCATCACTATAAACTGTGACATATAGTTTATCTTTATCAAATCCAATCCATTCTTCACTTGTTAAAAACTCCCAAGCAAAAGGAATCGCTTCTTCTTTAAAATAATCCCCAATAGAGAAATTCCCTAACATTTCAAAGAAAGTATGATGTCTTGCTGTTTTACCAACATTTTCAATATCGTTTGTACGAATAGATTTTTGAGCATTAGCAATACGATTACAAGCTGGTGTTTCACTACCATCAAAGTATTTCTTTAAAGCAGCAACCCCGGCATTAATCCATAATAATGTTGGATCATTATGTGGAATTAATGATGCACCTGGTTCAATCATATGCCCTTTTGATTTGAAATAATCCAAAAACATTTGTCTTACTTGATTTCCTGTTAACTGTTTCATAATATTTTCCTCCTTGTTAATAAAAAAAGTCATTCCTATAAAAGGAACGACTATATCGCGGTACCATCCTTATTCATAGTATCAAATACTATGCTCTCTAAGTCGATAACGCTGACTACGCGTTGATGTTTACATCACTCTTCAAAGTTAGCTTTCTTTATCATGATATGAAAATTTACACCAACCATTTTCTCTCTAAAATATCTACGATAAATACTCTTCTTTTTCAACGATTTGACTTAAGTATTATAACCAATTTTACTACAAAAATCAATCATTTATTCACTTTTAAAATAATTGCTTATTGATATACATTAACTTCACTAAATATGTATAGTATGATTTAAGTGTCAAGGATGACCATATTTTGTAAAAAAATCAAAGAAAAAGGGATTGAGTGCTAGCTCATCCCTTTTCTTTTTAGGAGGATTAGCCTATTTTGTATTTAACCAATAGGTGATCTGCCTAGAGGTATTATCATATTAGTAGTCTAAGACTCTTTTAATGACAATAAGAATTACAACGAGAATCACTAAGTATTCCACTATGTAAATTCTCCTTTCCTAAATATTGGCATCCTCCACTTTTTTAGTTTTGTTTGCCATAAACCGCATAGCGTCATCCTCCTATTCAATTGTTGTGAATATTCACTGACGTTACGGATACGCCTAGCAACCCCGTCAGCTGCTATTGAATTCGAGTTCATCTTTATCATATCATATAGCAAAATGATTGCATAGTGCGATTTTTATTTATTTTTCTGGTATACATTTATAAACAATTCTTATGAAATAACGATCAATAGGTAAAACAATTAAAGTAGAAATCACATTAAATACTGTATGCAAATTAGCTAATTGCAGCATAATGGATTGTGGAGATAATAATTGAATCCATTTTAAAATAGGCAAAAAATAACTCATAATAACAAAGACAATTGCTCCTGCTACATTTAAAAGAATATGAAAACAAGTTAAACGCTTAGCATTATCACAACCTGTTAAAGAAGCCAAATAAGCCGTCATACAAGTTCCAATATTAAAACCATAAATCATACATGCTCCTACTTCAAAAGGAATTAAACCTTGCATAGATAAAATTTGCAAAATACCAAGTGATGCTGATGAACTTTGAATAATTGCTGTAAATAATGTCCCAAATAAAACAGCATATATAGGATGTTTTAATGAACTCATTAATTGAATAAAAAACGAAGCATCTTGTAAAGGAGATAAACAGATACTCATAATCTCTAACCCCATAAATAAAATACCAAATCCTGCTATAATCATTCCTATTTGTTGAAATAATAAACGGTTAAAAAAAACAATAAGGATAACCCCTATAATGGCAAATACTGGAGCGAGAGCCCCAATATTTAAAGCCATCATCTGTCCTGTTATTGTTGTTCCAATATTTGCTCCCATAATAACCCAAATCGCATTTTCTAATTTCATAACTTTAGCATTCACAAAACCTATCAGCATCACACTCATAGCCGAAGAGCTTTGAATAATGCAAGTGATAATCGTTCCTACAAGAACAGCTTTCAGTTTATGATTTGTCATTGTTTCTAAAATACTTTCTAAACGACTACCAGCTGCACTTTCTAAGCCTTCAGACATCATTTTCATTCCATATAAAAACAAAGCCAAACCACCTAATACTCCTAATATTTCTTTCATTGACACCTTCCTCTCATTATTTCTATTATATGAAAAGAATATATGTCTATTAATGAGTATTGATAAGTTGTCTGACTTTTGTGAAGATATTTAACTGTTTTAATAATTCTAAAATAATGATGACATATGATAAAAGTAGTGGTGAAAAAATCATTCCAATTAAACCAAACATATCACCAAAAAAAGATAAAGCAATAAATAAAGCTATTGGATGTTGCTTTATACATTTAGAAAAAAGATAAGGTTGGATGTATGAAGATTCTATATATTGTAAAATGATAATTGTTATAAAAGAGGCATAGCCTAATTGAGAATCAATAAAATATTCATAAATAACAATAGGAATACCACCAATATATGGTCCTATATAAGGAATTAAATTAGTAATTGCTAAAAATAAAGCAATCCATAGGGCATATTGTTGATTAATAAATGTAAAAGGAATTAAACATAAAAGGAAAAAACATATAAAATCTAAAAACATAGATTTCATAAATTGATATGTTAATATTTTTAATCTTTTTAAGGATTGCATACATATTCCTTGGTTAGAAAACGGTAAAAAAGCAATTATCTTTTCTATTAAATGAAGATTATCATAAGATAAATAAAAAGAAATCCCCATTGCAAGCAAAATATTTGTTACCCAATAAAGAACTGATTGTGTCCATCCATTTAATAAATCCATCAAATAATCAATAACTTGATATTGCTTTAAAAATTGAATAATTGTTGAGAAAATAGGATTTAATTTCAATTCATTTTGACAAAACTGATTATAAAAGTTCATACACTGATTCAAGATATAAGGAGCAATAAAGTAACATCCAATAATAAACAATAAAGATAATGATACATATATATGTATCACAACAATTTTACGTTCTAATCTTTCACTACTAAAATAGTCAATAACAGGATCTAAAAGAAAATGAAAAAACAAAGCAATAATTAAAGGAAAAAAGAGATTAAAAATATAGCAAGCTATTTTTCCAATTTGAAACAATGTAAAAGTATAATAAAGCAATATGGCACAAATACTATAAATAATTATAAGTTTTGCTATCGTTAATTTTTCCATTTTCACAACTCCTTATCGAAAAAAGGACTATGTATTAGTCCTTTGTACTTAAAGTTGTTCTTTAATTGCCTTTTTTGCTTTATGAACAGAATGCTCAATGTCATTAGCACATGGCATGTCACTCATAAAAATCATTGCTGCTGCAACAATTCCGGCTGAAAAGAAAGCAACGGTTAGTTTTGACATAACGTCTCACTCCTTTAAAAGTACAATCTTAGTATGTTCATATTACATAAAATCATACACTGAAATTTCATCTTGTGATAATAATCTTTCTTTTAAAGTTGTACGACGTTTTTCATCATGGTTGTTTTCTATTCCCATACAAAAAGCTTGATGACTACCTAAAACAAATAACGATTGTTTAGCACGTGTTAATCCTGTATAAATCAAGTTTTTTCTTAACATAATATAATAATCTTTTAAAACTGGCATAATCACAATTTTAAATTCATTACCTTGTGATTTATGAATACTCATACAATAAGCATGTGTGATCGTATAAAAATCATTAGCTGTATATTCAACATATTCTCCATCAAAATTAACAATAAGTGTATCTGTTAAAAATTCAAAATTATCTTTATAACAAACTTCTTCTAAAATTCCAATATCACCATTAAAAACATTATCTTCTACACGATTTTTTAATTGTAATATTTTGTCTCCTTCTCTAAAAATACGTTTACCAACACGTAATTCATTTTTATAACCATCTGATGGATTAAGTAATTCTTGTAAACAATCATTTAAAGCATCAATACCTGCAACACCATTATACATCGGTGCAAGAACTTGAATATCACTGGCATCATATCCTTCTTGTATAGCTTTTTGAACAAGAATTTTGACGTTTTTAACAACCTCATATGGATAACAAGACTGGAAATGAATATCATGATAATCTAAGAAGTAAGATTGTTCATATTGATCTTTTCTAATACTATGAGCAAGTTGAATAATACCACTTTCTTGAGATTGACGATAAATACGATTTAATCTCACAGTTGGGACAATATCACTTTCTAATAAGTCTTTTAAAACATGCCCAGGTGCTACTGATGGTAATTGTTGATCATCACCTATTAATAATATTTTGCTCACTTTACGACTTGCTTCTAATAAACGAGCAAATAATAAACTATCAACCATAGAAAATTCATCAATAACCAATAAATCAAAATCTAAGGGATTTTGTGCATTGATTACAAATGTATTGGTGTGCAAATCCCATTTGAGTAGACGATGAATTGTACAAGCTTCAAGACCTGTAACTTCACTTAATCGTTTAGATGCTCTACCAGTTGGAGCCACCAAAGCAATCTTTTGATCAGGATTTAATTTTGTATATAACTTGATAATTGCTTCAACAATCGTTGTTTTACCTGTTCCAGGACCTCCAGTTAAAATCATTGCTGATTGTTTTAAAAACAATTGTATAGCTTCTTTTTGTAAATCATCATAAGTAATTGATAATTGTTCTTGAAGTTGATCTAATAATAGATTGATTTCTTCCTCTTCATATTCATATAATGGTGTATTTAACCATCTTTTAAATGTTTGTGAAATCGTTTTTTCACTTTCATATAAATTATAAGGATAAAAACGATCTAATTCTTGTATAATCTTCTTTTCTTCAATAATACGGGCAATATGAATTTCAAAGTCTTGATAAGACACTTGAGGAATATAACGATGGAAACGTTTATAAATCATATCATAATCATGATATGTACTACCATCTTGAAAACATGATTCTTTTAAAGCATAAACAATTGCTGCTTGAATACGATGTTCATCATTAACTTCTATCCCAATCTTCAATGCTAAATCATCCGCTGTTTTAAAACCTATTCCATCTATATCATCTATTAATTGATAAGGATTATTTTGTAAAATATCTAATGTATGTTCTTGATATACTGCTTGTATTAAAGCCAAATGTTTTGTACTTATACCATGCCCCATAAAGAAAGATAAGACTTCTTGATCAAAATCTTGTGAAGATAAGACTTCTACAATTGTTTCTCTTTTCTTTTCATTCATTCCTCTGACTTGATCTAAAACATGTTTATCTTCTTTAATTTTCATTAAAGCATCTTTACCTAGTGCTTCAACAATAGCAGTTGCTTGTTTTTCTCCAATTCCTTTAAACAGTGAACTAGATAAATAGCGAATGATTTCACTCTCATCATCCGCTAATACAATCTCATAAGATTGAATTTGAAATTGTTTACCATATTTAGGATGAATAATATATTCACCACAAAAACGATATTTATCTAAAGGAGAAGCATAAGTCATATAACCTGTTGCTAAAACAGGTTTACTTTCCTCATCCACATCAATCATACAAACAATAAACTTTGTGTCTTCACTATAAAAACGAACTTGTTTAATGATTCCTGTATATTCTATCATTATAAATATGTAATCTCCTTATTATCTTTATAAACCTTTTCAATTGTTCCACCGCCAAGACAAATATCTCCATCATAAAAGACTGCAGCTTGACCAGGTGTCACAGCTTTAATTGGTTGTTTAAATGTTACATAGATTGTTGTTTCATCAACAAAATGAATTGATACATCATTATCTTTTTGACGATATCTAAACTTCGCTGTACAATCATATTCACCTTGAGGTTTAATACTTAAAATCCAGTTAACATCAGTAATCAAAGCACCTTCACTCATTAACCATTTATTTTGATCTCCTTGACATACATATAAGATATTATCATCATATTCTTTTCCAACAACAAACCATGCATCTCCAGGTCCACCAATATTTAATCCTTTACGTTGACCAATTGTATAATACATAATCCCTTGATGCATTCCAACAACTTGTTTTGTTTCAATATCTACCATTTTTCCTTCTTTAGCAGGAATATAATTTTTTAAGAATTCTCTAAAATCTCTTTCTCCAATAAAGCAAATACCTGTACTATCTTTTTTATGAGCAACAGGTAAATCTAATTCTTCAGCTAGTTTTCTGACTTCAGGTTTTGTAAGATTTCCTACAGGAAATAAAGAAGCTTGTAATTGAGATTGATTTAATTGACATAAAAAGTATGTTTGATCTTTATTATTATCAACACCTCTTAGCATAATTGAATCTTCACCTTGATGATGTTCAACACGAGCATAATGTCCTGTCGCAATATAATCTGCTTCAATTGATTTTGCATAATCTAAGAAAGCCTTAAATTTAATATGTTTATTACACAATATATCTGGATTTGGCGTTCTCCCTTTTGCATATTCTTCTAAAAAATATGTAAAGACATGATCCCAGTATTCTTTAATAAAATCAACACGTCTTAACTCTATTCCTAAATGCTCTGCTACTTTTTTGGCATCATTATAATCTTTTTCTTGAGGGCAGACATCATCATCATTTGTTGGATTTCCTAATATATCATTATTAAGTGATGAATCCCAGTTACGCATAAAAACACCAATAACTTCATAACCTTGTTGTTTTAAAAGATATGCTGCTACTGCACTATCTACTCCTCCACTTAATCCTAATACAACTCTTTCTTTCATCATAAACCCTCCTCTTTGTTCGCTTTACTATTCTATCACTTTTTTGTCGGGATATAAAGAAAAAAATGATAAAGGCAAAAACCTTTATCATCTCTTCATTATTTTAATTTTGACATTGGTAACATTGCAGCACCAATTGCACCACAATCTTCTAATTCTGTTTCAAGTAAAGGAATATGTCCTCTCATACCAACATGAATTTTTGCATTAAATTGTTCTACTAATCTGTCTAAGAAATACTTTTTAGATTTCATAACTCCACCACCAAGAACAAAACAATGTGGATCAACAGTATGAGCAATATTAGCAAATAATGTTGCTAATTCACTAACACATTCATCAACGATACCTTGTGCTTTGATATCTCCTTCATCAGCTAATCTAAAAACATCACCAGCATGAGCAACTTTATCTTCACCTAAAAGAGCTTTTCCTTTACGAGTTATAGCAGTACCACTTGTTTCACCTTCAGCAGCACCTGGATTTAAACCACCAAATTTATAACCATTGTTTTTTACAATAATGTTTCCAACTTCACCAGCATGTCCTCGACCACCAGAAACAAGTTGACCATTCACAATAAATGCTCCACCAATACCTGTAGAAATTGTCACATAATAACAAGTTGGTTTTCCTTTACCAGCACCAAGTAAAGCTTCTGCTAATCCAGCAACATTAGCATCATTATCAATGAAAACTGGTAAATTAAATCTTTCAGATAATTTTTCACAAATTGGATAATTTTCAAAACCTGGTAAGTTAGTAGCCATAATCATAACACCATGTTCTGTATCAACAGGTCCAGGAACTCCAATTCCAATACCTTCTACATTTTGTAAACCACCACAAACATTACAATCAAGGCTTTCAATTTGTCTAATGATTTTTGAACACACATAATCTGGTCCATTTTCTCTTTCAGTAGCATCTTTAACTTCGCTATATGATTTTCCCGTTTCATCAACCAAAAGAGTTCTAACATTAGTTCCTCCTAAGTCAATTCCAATATAGTATTTCATTTCCGTTCTCCTCCTATATATAAAATATTATACAATAAATGCTTATATTTTCATAGTTCATTTTCATGAAATATATTTCTTTTTATCTTTTCTAAGTTTTTTGGCAATGGAGAAGTTATTATTTTATCCTGTAAGTATTTTAAACATCCTATTGGTTTAACAAATTGTATTTGATAAGCATGTAAAAACTGATGATCTAAATGATATTGTTTTTTAATCACTTTATTTAATTCAAAGTCACCATACTTACTATCGCCAATAATAGGATGATTAACACTTGATAAATGAATACGAATCTGATGTGTTCTTCCTGTTATTAACTTAACCTTTAACAAAGAAAAAGAAGATGTTGCTTTTAAACTCTCTACAATCGTATGCATTTTTAATGCTCCTTTAGTATTTGGAGAAACAATTCTCATTAAAGATTGATCACTATCTTTTTTAACATAACCAACTAATTCATCAGATGTCATATACCCCTTACATATAGTTAAATATGTTTTATCAATACAATGTCTTTTCTTCATCATCTCATTTAAATCTTGTAAAGCTTTCATACTTTTCCCAAAAATCACAATACCACTTGTATTCCTATCTAAACGATGAACAGGTCCAGGCACAAAACCTAAAGATTGTTCAGGATTATATTCCCCTTTATTATATAAATAAGTCAAAACTTGATTTGACAAAGTATTCATAGTTTCATTGATATCTTCATGCACCAATAAACCGGCCGGTTTATTCACGACTAAAATATGTTCATCTTCATATAAAACATCAAAATCAATCTTTAAATCAAAAATTGTCTGTGGTTTTGTATATTCTTTAAATTTATCTTCGTATAAAAATAATGACACTTCATCATTTTCTTTTAAAATATAATTTTCTTTTACCTTTACACCATTCACTTTTACATCTTTTTTTCTTAACATTTTATAAATCAATTGGCTAGGTGCTTGACACAACAGTTTCTTTAAATATTTATCTATTCTTTGATTGGCATGATTTTGATCAATAATTATTCTTTTCATTCTTATCACCAATACTCATTATACAAAAAACTCATAAGAAAATATACAAAAATTATCTGTAAGCCTTTACAATATATTGTTTTTTGATATAATATAACTGTTAAGTGGTACTCACTTAATCATACCCCCCTATTATCACCCTAACGTGAATATAATAGAGAGACGAAGAAAGTATGCTCCCCCGCATACTTTCTTTTCCTTTACAGAATTAAAATATATTTAAAGATTTTATCAGTGAATAATAACTTCTATTTAATTACATACATTAACAAATAATTGACATATTGAAACCTATAATTTAAACTATTATTATCAATAAGGTGGTTAATTCTATGAAAGATGTTGAACTAAGAAAAAAACATATGAAAATAATAGATTTATTATTTGAAGTTAATGATCCAATGGTTTTGAGGTTCTTTGATAGTGACAGTGATAAGATGCTTGATGATAAAATAGAGGTATTGACTTCACTTAAAAATGGTACTCCCCCAGATAAAATACCAAAGTATTATGAAGTTCTAGAATTAATGCCTAGTGATAATAAAATATTATGGGACTAAGCATTCATATTGAAGTGAGTGCTTTTTTTATAAAACATTAGTAATCATTTAATATTGAAGGATTAAAAAAAATTAAATTCAAAAACACTAAGGTTAACATCATATCATATATAATTTGTTTGATATGCTATAAAAATGATGCGATTAATATATACAAAACACTATATTGTTCTTAAATAAATATTATTAAAAATACCTAAACATAAAAAGTGTATTAAGAATAGTGAAAAATTATTTTAAAAAAGAAAAAATATTTGAATATAATTTAAAAGATATTATACTCCAGTCATTTTATTTTTTTGAATCAAATTTATATAATTCTAATACTACCCCGCATACTTTCTTTTTATGCTATAATAGAGCTAGGAGATGAAAACAATGGAAAAAGAACTCAACAAAGAAATTATATATGATGGAAAAATTATGACAATCACAAAAGAAGAAGTGGAATTAGAAGATGGTAATCATGCCTATAGAGAAGTTTTATATCATCATGGTGGTGTCTGCATCTTAGCTGTTAAAGATCACAAAATTTTACTCGTTAAACAATTCCGTTACCCTAATCGCATTGACACTTTAGAAATACCTGCTGGTAAACTTGAAAAAGACGAAGATACTAAAGAATGTGCTTTTCGTGAATTAGAAGAGGAAACAAATCATCGTGCTAAAGAGATGAAATTTATTACCAAATTCTTACCTTCTCCTGGTTATACAAGTGAATGGTTGTATTTATATCAAGCTATTGATTTTAAAGAAGTCAATGATTCTCTTGAGTGTGATGAAGATGAGTTTATTGACGTTATTGAAATGGATTTAGATGAAGCATATCAAAAAGTTTTGGATGGAACTATTATTGATGCAAAAACAATTATTGCGATTATGTACGCTTACCACAATCAGTAATTGATTGTGGTTTTATTATTACAAAAAATCACTTAAGTTAATCAATATTCAAATATTCTTCTAGACAAAGATTATTTTCATATATAGTTTTAGCAGCATTTTTCCCAACATAACGATAATGCCATGGTTCATAATTAACATATGTCAATTGGCTTTTTTCACTAGGATAACGCAATATGAATCCATATTTCCAACTGTTTTCTATTAACCATTTTTGTTCAGCAGTATTCTCTTGATTTTCATCAAGTAGCTGATAATCAGTTGCAACAATATCAAGTGCCAATCCGGTTTGATGTTCACTATAATTGGGTTTAGCAACCCAAGAAGCCGCTTTATAAGAAGCAACTTCTTGTGCATCTCCTTCTTTTAAATATTGATTCATCTTATTGTTAAATAAACTTTCTTGTTTATCATATGTACGATAAGATGAACAGATTAATGGTTTAAGTCCTACATTTCGCATATCATCAAACATTTTTTGTAAGTCTGGATATGCTTCCGATGAAATTGAATGGCCACTTTTTAAAACAGTCAAATCAACATCCCAATTTTCTGGTAGACTATTTTTTTGATTTACTAATACAAGATTTTTATCATTTTTATTGACATGTATTTTCGCTTGTTTATCTTTATTTTGAACAATTGGCTCTTTTTGAAAATATTTGTTATTGTTACCAATTATATAAATAAGAAACGAAAAACTACTTACACAAATCAAAATACCCATTAATTTTAAAACAATCTTTTTCTTCATTATAAAAACTCCTCTTTTCATTTAATACACATGTATTATAAAGAGAAGTTTTATATAATTTGTTTCAATATTGTATCATTTTTGTATACTATTTTTGTGAATATTTTAATAAACAGTACAACTGATTTTAAAGAAACTATAGTATTCATTACTTCCTTGACCGGCTTGATAATACTTTTCACTTTGTTTACTATCTAATTCTAGATAGTTATTTAAATAATTTGTTAATTTTTGATCCAAATCATTCGAAAACATATTTTTCATATCTTGATATATGATTTTGATATCATATATATAGTAAGTATCAGCATCCATCAAAACAGAAAAATATTGATTATCTACATAAAAATTTATATTCCAAATATTCATCTGATTTTGAGCTTGTTTAATATCAACATAAGTTTCTTTTAAAAAGTTATAACAGTTAAAATCTTTATCAAAATCAATCTTAGGAATAATTTGCAATGATGAAAGTTCATTTAATTCTTTTTTTAGGATAGGTAAATGTTTTTTTTCGTTAAATTGACTGTCATATGTTGTCATAATAATATTATTATCATTTTCCCTAAAATAACGATTAAGCAACTTTATTTTATCTAAATTACGAAATTCGTTTGTAGGTTCTTCTTTCGTTATAGTATTGTATTTTTCTTTATGTACAACATCTAGTAAAAAGTAGTCCTGACCTTTTTGCAAAAGAAAAGGTATACTAACAATAACAACAAGTAAAATAATACAACAGAAAAAATATACTTTTTTATCATTAAATTCCATCATGACCAATCTCCTCAAAAATAATTTTAACTGTTGTTCCTTTATTTTTTTCACTTTCAAAAATAAGTTGAGCGTGATGAACTTTCATAATAGCATCAACCAGTGAAAGACCTAATCCCGCACCATTATAAGAACGTGATCGTGATTTATCAACCATATAGAAAGGTTCTTTAATCTTAGATAACTCATCGTTATCCATTCCACAACCATTATCAATAATTTCTAATACATAATGATTTTGTGATTGATAGCCATTAATCATAATATATTCATCATTTTGAATTGCTTTTTTTGCATTATCCAATAAATTCAATATTGCTGTAATCATCAAATCTGGTTCTGCATAAATATATCCTTCCTCAACCTTTATTTCATAATGAATATTAGCTTTTTTCATCATTGTATCAATTGACTTTTCTATATATTCCATAAATTGAGGTACAAAAATAAATTGCAATTTATAGTCTTGTTTTTTTAAAACAATTAAATCCATAAGTTTCATAGATAAAGATTCTAATCTTTTGCCTTCTTTTACAATATGATTGGCATAATTAATCTGTTCTTCTTCAGTTATTCTTTTTGAGCGAATAGTATCACCAAATCCAATAATTGCAGTTAATGGTGTTTTTAATTCATGAGTAAAGTGACTTATAAATAATGTTTGTTTTTCATTAACTTCTTTCATTTCTTTCATTGACTGCTCTAGACGTTTTAACATCATATTAAAGTTTTCTGTTAATTGAGCAAATTCATCAGTTCCTTTGATTTCAATATATTCAAACATTTGATTTTCTGCAATATTTTTTGTTGTTAAGGATAGTTTTTGTATTGGTGATATAAGCCATTTTGTTAAAAAATAAATACCTATCATACAACTAACTAATAAAATACAAGAAGTATAAAAGAAACCTTGGTATTGTTGAGTTCTATTTTGAAAAAGAAATGTTATTTCACGCATGTTTTCAATATAATTCCCATCTAAATATGGTTTTATTGTATGTAAATAATAATGGTTATTTTCTTTTTTTATTTGATAGGCTTGATTATCTTGCCCTATTTCTTTTATAAGTGTTTGATTATTTTGAAAATTATCATTTAAATATATTATCTGTCCTTCTTTATCTCGAATACATATTGAAAGTTTTTTTGCAAAATTCCTAATAATGACATTTTGAAAAAACATATATAAATTTTTTTTGGAGTCTTTTACTCGTATGATTTCTTGATAATTTTCATCTAATACTTGTGAAACAAAATCATTTTCTTGGTATGATTGTTGAATTTCATAATTCAAAGATGATTCAAAATCAGAGTTAATTAAATGATAATTTCCTAATGAAAAACAACTCATAACCAAAATTGTCATTGTAAAATAAACTTTCCAAAAAAAACTCATTCTTCCACCTCCAAACGATATCCTACTTTATAAACAGATACAATTCGTTTTGTTAGTTCTAATTTTTTTCTTAGTCTTTGAACATGTAAATCAACTGTTCGACTATCTCCAAAATAACTATCTTCCCATATCAATTCATAAATTCTTTCTCTAAACAATACTATATTTTTATTTTGTAAAAATAACAATAATAATTGATACTCTTTATGAGTTAATTTAATCTCCTCATCATTTTTTAAAACTCGCATAGATTGTGTATCTACCATTATATCATCTAGATAAAAAATCTTTTTATCTTTTGAATAACGTCTTAATACAGTTTCTACTCTTGCTAATAATTCAATAATTTCAAATGGTTTGACTATATAATCGTCAGCCCCAAGCCTTAATCCTTTTACACGATCATTCACATCACTTTTAGCCGTTATAAAAATTGTTGGTATACCTTTTAAATGAATATATTCCATCAGAGTAAATCCATCAATATAAGGAAGCATGACATCTAATAAAATTAAGTCAAATGATTGTTTATCTATAATATCAGCAGCATCTTGTCCATTATAAACACATTCGCATAAATAACCTGCTTCAGTTAAATTGATACGAATATATTCAGAAATAGCTCTTTCATCTTCTACTATTAATACTTTATTCATACAAACACTCTCCTTAAATCATTTTACATTTTAATTGTATCAAAATTGTATCATAAAAATCAAAAACAAAAAAAGATATACTTTCATATACCTTATTCTAGTGTCTGTTCATCTTCTTCAATCAGTTCGTTAGCAAGAGTTTCTGCTGTAGCAATAAAAATTTTAACACCTTTTAATGCTGCAACAATCTTTCTCTTTTCAACATGATAATCAACGATATATCTTGTCATTGACTCCCAATTTGTAAACATATCACTATGCCATCTATATATGATGGGATATATTCTTCTCTTTTACCTATTTGCTCGCAACATTGTATAAGTTGGTTAATGCTATGAGTTTTAGGATATACATAACCATTGCATTCTAACAAGTGTTTTATAGCAAGTTCAACGCTTTGCTGTAAATGATAAGCAATATAATTGAGATAATCTTCATCATCAGCCAATTTTGATTGAAAAAGCATTTGTGCAATGTTGTAGTTATGCCACGACTTATCCATCAATGTTTTAGCTTTCATAAACTATCACTCCTTTATCTTGTATTTCTTTCATCAATAAATCATTAACAGTAAAATTATTCCAATAGTCATAAGCACGTTCGATAAAAGGAAAATTTACTTTTTTATTTTCTTTTAATTCCAAGCAAATATCAATGTCACTATTGATATGACATTTTGACGTTACACTTGAGCCAAAAATAATGATTTTTTTATATTATTATTATTCTTAAATGAGTCAACCATTTTTTGAACTGACTTTTGTTGTAATGAATAAATTTTTTCACAATTCATAAATGGATTATCAATACATATTTTACATTTCATAGTAACACCTCCTATAATTACTGTAGCAAAAATATCAGTTACTTAAAACTCATTTTTGAAATTCTAGCTACTTGCTGTCCCTTAAATACAACGCTCTCTTTCCTCATATTGATTTTCTTCAAGTTCTTCTTGAGTCATAGGTTTTTGTTTCCTTAAATTTTGGATATTTTTACCATTAATGAATTGTGTTATACTTGTCATTTTGGATAGTTTATACTATTACTACTTTTTTCTTTTTTAATACACTCAATATTTTCTTAATATTCATAGGCTTATTCCTTTCAAAATTCTCATATATTTCATAATAATTTTAATAAGATTGGTTGTTATTAATGCCTAAACGTAATTTCATTTCATTTATAGACTCATCAATTTTATATTTACTACCAGTACGCATACATTCTAAATACTCAATTTCTTCTTTTGAAAAATAAACACTTGTACATTTTGATGAAAGTGACGGTAAACTTTTCGCCATAATCTAATAGTCCTCCTTTCTATTAATGTTTTTTTATAACGCAAAAAAGAAAGTACGTAGACTCGTATATCTAAGTACTTTCTTTACAAATAATTTCCTATATAAACAAATATATTTTTTTTACAAAAAAAGATATCCGAAGATATCTTAACTTTTATATTGGCGGAAACATCATTGGTTAACTCGAACTTCTTTTATAATGTTCCTTATTATTTGTAAAGTCTAATACACACGAGAATCTAGCTTATCACTACTTTTTTACATTATTTCTTTACACAACAATTATAAATTATTTATTTGAGTTTGTCTAGTTTTTTTCTTTACTTTCATGATTTTCCTTTACTTCAAATCATAGTAATTACTCAATGATACTATCCTATGTTATTTTATTGTAGCATCTTTCAAATTTAACTCTACTACCAGTTTCATATCCAAGTTTACTTTTAAATTGATTATATATGTTTCTATGAATAGAGTTTTATCTTGATCACTTAATATATCCCAAACAATTTCCCTTTCCTTATAAAACTTAATTTTTTTTAAAAGCTGTAGTTTTTGTTGTTTTAAATTGTAGGAGATAGCAGTATATTGATTAATATCAATTTTACCAACTGCATAGTCATCATTTATTATTCTTAATCTATATTCTATTTTATCAATTTTTTTTAAATCTTTTTTGTTCAATTCTTTTTTTTCGTCATTATTAACTTTGTCGATAATCTTATATAAAGTTTGATTAAGGATAATGTTTTGGTTTATTCTTTTACCACATCTTGGACACACATAATAATAATATTTCACTTTTGGTTTATTAGTCGATTCCTGTTCACATATACATCCACAAGTACAGTAAACCTTATTTCTAAAATAGTATTTATCTGAAGAATTATATGTTTTTCTCTTGTATAACATTTCCCTAGCTTTTAAAACTCTTTCTTTAGTATCAATAGCAGGAATAATATTCGTCCATTTCATATCATTATGATTTAAGACTCCAAAAGCCCAATCACGTTTTAAATAACTTCTTATCATTTCATAACGAATTTTTACATCAAATTCTAAACAAATATCTTTTACAACTTGCATTAAAGGGATTCCTTCAATTAAAAGATCAATTACCTTATTTATAATTATTTTTTCTTTTTCATTTACATGTAAAAACATCTTTTCATCTTTATATGTTCCATAAGGTGCTAACGCAAATGGATATTTTCCTTGCGTTAACATTTCTACACGAGATGATAAAGTCCTTTCAGCTATTACTTCACTTTCAAATTGTGCAAATACAGCTAAAATACCTACCAACACACGTCCTACTGCACTGTGTATATCCAATTTATCATGAATTGAAATCAAACTACAATTATGACTAACAAAAAAATCTATTAAATAATAAATATCCTTTACATTTCGAGATAAACGATCCAACCTATAAATAATTACTGTATCTATTTTATTATCACTAATATCTGTCATTAGCTCTTTTAAAGCTTTTCTTTTTGATATTGTTTTACCTGATTTTCCATCTTCAATATAAATTTTAACTGATACAGTATTAAATTCGTATAATTCTATATATGATTTACCTTTTCTAATTTGAGCATCAATTGAGTACCCTTCCTTTGCTTGATCATCTGTTGACACTCTTGCATAAATTCCAATCTTCTTGTTTCTTTCAAATTCTTCAATTCCCTGCATCATAACTTTTTCCTTCCTTATTAAGAAGTGATAAGCTAGATTTATTTTGTAATATATTCTATTTTAAAAAAAGGCAATTATCAAAAAAATATTTACTATCTGATTACAGTATTGATTTACCAATGTTTAAAAGAAAAAAACAAATGTTTTTCCTCCCTTCAATTTTTTATTTTAATATTTTATCATAAAGACATATTATATCTGTTATTTTTTTCACTAAAGTACTGATTTATTACATGAGTGTTATATAATTTAACCAATAATATAATTTATCTAGATTTGAGCATAAAAAAAGAGAAATTTGTCTTGCGACAAATTTCTCAGATTCTCGTACGTCTTTCGACAATAAAATTATATCATATTAATTTAATATTTCAATTATATTTAGCGATTATTATCTTTTTCTTTTTTTACTTTTTTTACGATTTAAATCATCTTAACAATCTCTTATTTTTCTTTCAAGTAATTATCTAATTTAAAATATCCAATTGTAATTCCAAATTGAAAACTTATAAACGTAAAGAAATAATACATATAATAAATAACTGTATCATTAATAATTGAATCTGGAATTCTTAAAGAAAATATCAATAATGGAAAACCAATAATTAAAAGCATATAAATAACAAATAATAATATTCTTTTCATCTTTTATGACTCCTTCAATTTTTCAAATCAATAACAATTATAGTTTAAGTGTATATCTTTCATCATACTGGATATACGCATAATGATTACTTGAATAACTGACACTAAAATTGAAATTTACACTTTCGTTGATTCCTATGTCTACTCCTCCACCAACTGTTGTATTACCATTATCATAAAAATCTCCATTTAAGTCCCAATAAAATTTAGTTTTTGATTCTATATTACAAAATAATCTCCCACTAAATTGTTTAGTGACGCCCCTATAATTTCTGTCTATATCCGCATTAAGTAACGTCACAAAAAATGCAGGAATTCCAGCTTGTGCCTCACATTTGAAATAGAAATAAGGATAACAACTGTATGCATTATTAACTTTAACAGTTCGATGTATTGTAATGAATTTATATTCAACCGCTTTTTGTTTAGAAGCATTTTTTACATCTTGAATTAAATTTTGTTTAACTATTGAAGTTAAATTAACATCATTGTTAATAGTTTGAAGAAATTCATCAGCAGTTTCAACCTTTATTTGTGTATCCGGATATTCTTTAGGATTGTTTATAATATCTATCAAATCTATACTACCTGTTTGAGCAAAACTTTTTTGTTCAGGAACTTGAATTGCATGAACACGAGTTGGCATCAATCCAAGAACTAATGCAACCATTATGAACAAACTCAAAATCTTTTTTAGTGACTTTAACATTTTTATCTCTCCTTTTTTAATTTTTTATCTTAATAAACATAAGTTTTTATAGTACATTGGTTTCACCCCTTTAGTATATAATGTTTTAATTTATTATTTTTTCTTATCTACGATTATTTATAATAAACTCATCAAAAATGAGAGAATCCATAACAAAATAGAGTAAATCAGTCTAAAAGAGTTATACCTTTTTATTAAATTCAATATGTTGTCATTCAAATAGAGCCACCAAGATAAATAACCATTTCACCATTTTCAACTTTATTAATTAATTCATTTATAACTACTTACATATTTCTAACTAAAGTATATCATATACAATATAAAGATAAAAACAATATTACATAAACGTATCAAATTATTGCATAAGAGTTTCAAAAAGGGGCTGTTTATTTCGTTACAGCCCCTTTTTGTTTACAAGGCTTTCACAAGATATTTAGTTCGTTACAACTGCTCAGATTCTCATACATCTTTCGACATAAACATTATAACATATTCATACATTTTTATAGTTCTATTTTTAAAATTCTATAGAGATGCGTATACCCTGTCCTTCAGGTATAATATTTTGAATAAGCTTCTTCTCAAATAAATAATCTGATGCATTAATTGATTTTTTCCAACATTTATCAATAAATCTATATCCATTTTTCTTTAATAATTCTTTAATGAAAAATGAATCACCTGAAACAACTATTCTAGCACTTATATTTATAGAAACTTTATTTTCATTTACTATATATATTGGTATTTTTTCTTCGATTTTCTTTAAATCCTCTATTAAAACCTTTACATCATTATTGTTCACTATTTTATACCAGCACTTTCCAAGATAACTAAATGTAAACCCCATATTTTTTAAATTTTGTTTTATTGCATATGAACCAAAAACTTCAATTTTACATTTATCACTTGGTTGTTTTTCTATCCAATAATCCTCCAACACATCTCTAATTCTTTTTATGTTTTTAAAATCGTTTGATGATATTAAATTATCATAACTTAAATAACCACTACTTAATGCATAATTAATCAAAGTTTTATAAAAATTAAAAAATTCTTTTTTGTTGTTTGTATATCCTCTATGGCAAAAATCAATATGATGAGCTAAACCTATAAGTAAAGAATTTGTTATTTCCGATTCTGTCCTATATAAATTATAGATTGTAATTTCTCTATCTTTATAATTTTCATTTATTTTTGTTTCTTTTCTTGATAAAACAATAATAAACTTTTTATAGCTATTAATGATACTGTTATCTTTATCTTTATAAACCTGTTCAATAATTCTATCTAAAATTAACTTTAATTCTTTATCCATTCATCATCACCTTCTCTACTAAATTCTAACATTATGCTCAGCATAAACTTCTTGAGCAGCTCTTTGTCTTACTTGTTCTATCATATGTTTTGTTCTTAAATTATCGTTATAAGACTTTGCTATAGCATAACTTATCTCTTTCCCTACTCCGGATATAATATTACTACTTCTTTGTTTAATGTTTCTATAAGATATTCCTCTTAACTTTTGAGATTTATATTTTCTTGATTGACTTCCTTTTTCTAATTTGTCAAACGAATCTTCAAAATCTTTAATATCTTTCCTATAATCTTTTATAGTAGAAAGAATCATATTGCCTAGCTTTGTATCTATTTGATTAATTCTATTATCCTTAAATTCTTTCTTTTTCTTATCATATTTATTACCACCATATAAAATAACTAAACTTTCTATTTCTTTATCTAATTGTACATCATATTCTTTCATCAATTCTTTTATATCATCTCTGTCTTTGATCAAATCAATGATTTCTCTTATTTTTGGTTTAAACGGTGCAATATTTGATGAATTATATTTTAAGCTTCCTGTTTTCGGAATGACTTTTTCAAGTTCTTTCATCTTATCGGTAATTATTTTATTTTCCTTAAAATACTTCTTATTATTGTTTTCACAATTCAATAGAAATTCTTTTGAAGAATGACTTAATCCTAAATCATCAAACTGACTAAAAATAAGTTTCTTCAACTCATCACGATCACAATATAATTCAGTATTTAATTTCATCAATCTAGCAACATTACTTTTTACTTTTGCTAATCTACTTTCAGAAATCATATGTCTTTTCTTTTTTGCATTCTTTTCATAAAAATGAAAATGCACATGTGGATGTCCTGTATTTGTGTGATAGAACGCAAACCACTCTACATTATCTGGTTCAAAGCCCATTGCTATAATATTCTTCTTCATAGTTTTCTTTATAAGGTTTCGCATTTTAATTGGATCTTTAATATCATTTTTAATTGTAAATTCATCTCTGAAGGAAAACACACCTCTATAAACAATAGCTGGTTTATATTTCTTTATCAAATCAAAGTAATTATCTCTTGATACCATACCTTTTTCATTGAAAGCTCCTGTTGACCCAATACGATAATTATAATAATTGAATTCATCTTCAGTATCACAAGTTGTCTTGTCGCATGCTTCATCACGATCATAATAATCATACATGTCATTGGTTGTTACTAAATTATTTATGCCATCTTTAATTTTTTTGTTAGCATACTCTGTCATTCTATACTGAATATTAAAAAAGATTTCTGATCTTACCATATTTAATTACCTAGCATTTCTTTTAAAACTGTAGATTTATCTGAAGGTAATTCTTTTTCAGTGTCAAGAGAATCATCTTCATCTACTATATCAATATCTTTTAGGAAATTATAAAACTCTTTAGAAAGAAGATACTCTTTTAAATCTTTTCTTGTTAAAGTATACTTTCCCTTTTCAATAACTTTCAACAAATGTTTTTTGACCTGTACAGCTAAATCCGTTCGCATTGACCAGTACCAATACATTTCATCAATCATGATGGTTTCAATTGTATTTGCTGTACGTCCCATATTTGCAAAATTACCAGGAAACATATTCATAGTAGTATCATTAGGTTTTCCTTCTAATTCATTTTGACTAATCACTACCCATCTAGGAACTGCATATAATAATTCTCTATCTTGATTAATTTCTTCTTTAACTTCTTTTGGATCATCCAGTTCTTTATAAAATGCTGGATATTGACTAATATCTGGAAGATTAACACGTGCTGGATAATTATATGTTTTTGTGAGTATGATTCCTTTACCACTACGCAAATCTGATGATAATAATTCATTTGCATCTATTAGCCTTCTTCTTTGTTGCTGATATGAAATATTACCACCTGTAGGATTAGCGTTTTGTGAATAGTTTCCGCTCCTACTATCTACCCATACAGTTTCCTCTCCAACTCGCTTTGAAATATCTTCGCATGTTTCAAAATCACCTGAAGAAATAAAGAACTTTGTTATGGTATTGTCTACTATAGATTTTTTTCCATCATTTTTATATAACTTCTCTAACTGTGCGTATGATTGAATAAACAAATGATATAGAATTCCTCTACCTAATGATACCGTTAATTTTTTATCCAAGTCTTTAATAACTGCCATATTCCCAGCTTCATCAAAAATATTATGAATTCTTTTATTGACACTTCCACCATTCCTATTTGCCACTTCTACAAATTCCTGATACGACTGATCATAAATAATAGATGCTATAGAATCAAATGTTGATTTCTCATCAGGATTAACAATGAATAATGCTATTTTATCTTCAGCAAAATCCTTGAATTGAAAATCAGATTTTCCAATAACTTTATTCAGTTTTCTATTCGAGAATAATCGTAATGTCGCAAGCGTTGAAGTCATAAAAGACCCTCTTGTTTTTTCTGGAGCATTCTTGATTGGTGCATATGCCATTCTTGAAACGTTATCTTCTGCTAAATAATCAATATATGCTGTAAGTTCCATTTTTTTATTTTTGGCATTTCCATTAAATGCACGTTCTTCTCCTCTTATAGCTAGTGTCTGATAAACAGAATAAAAGTTCTTTTTATTTTCAGGGATGTTAGCCTGAGCAACCGCAAGCATTATAGCTTTAACTAATGCCTTTTGTCCATCTATCCAAATTGGCTCAGTTGTTCCATTATCCTTAACTAAACTTTCTACTAAATCCTGTGCAGCTTGGTCTGCTTCATCAACATCATCTTCCTTAAAAAAATTAATAACACGATCCATAGGATTTTTACAGTTACTATATTGAAGGAAACGAAAATCTAAGCAATAGACTTTATATCCAATTTTTGTTAAGAATCTTTTGAACATTTTATATAATTCTTTCTTGGGATCGTTTAATAACATTGATTCTCTAGCCATTGCAATCAAGAAGATTAAAAGCGAAACAATCTTTCTAGATTTTCCACCACGAGTTGTTGCAATTGTTAAATCCTGATTGACATCTGTATCATACAACAATTCTGTTTCACTTATTTTTGAAATAGGAATTCCACCAACATCAATACGTGCAAACGGATCAATGGGTGCAGTAGCAAAAGTATTTTTCATCTCATTATCAGTAAGCCATCTTGAACTAGCCAACTGTTCTGTTTTTCTTGGTTTCCGCATAAGAAACATATTCCCTGTGTATAACAGCAAAAGCAAATATATCACAACAGTAATGATTGCAACTTCTCCAGTAAATTCTGAAGCTGTATGTTTAAGTGTAGCATTCATATTAATGAAAGATGTATTAAATAAATGAAATACAAAGAAAACAATTATAGGTACGCCTATTATCAAAAAGACTATTCCAATAATTCCTTTAATCAATCTTTCCTTAAAATCATTTTTTTTATTATTCAAAATAAATCACTCCTTTATTTGTATTACACAAACAAAAAAACCTATTCCTTATGAAAGAATATGGTTCTAATTAAAAATAACATTTTAAAAATCGACTTTTATGCAATGTTTGTAAGACAAAGCAATATTTATCCATCTCTTATGAAGATATATAGTTGTTTTTTTATTTTCATTAATTTTTTTCGACTCCCATAGTCGACTTGTATTACATCATCGAAAACACCCATTCCTTATGGATTTATCAGTTGAAAGCACTGCTTTCAAGCTCAAAAAAATTGCTGTGTAATACAGCCTTATCCTGCTACTTGTATTCGCTTAGAAAAAGAGTCGGAAAAATCAGCGAATACAAGTAGTCCTGCCACATTTTTTTCATATCTTCAATATCTTTGAAATTCTTTCAAGAGACTTTTCTTTTCTTTCGACAATATATAATGTTCTAAGTCTTGCTCATAATTATGAGTCCAGATTTCTTCAAGCTCTAGCGGACTTGTTACAATGTTGCAGAGTTTATGTTTTGCAATGCGTGAAAATAAAACTTCATAATATATTGGATCATCATCCATATATAGAATGACATGTACGTCAGGATTAAAGAATTTAAATCTGAATAGAATACGCATTAATTGGATATTCTTAAACATTGTTTTTTGTATAATGATATCTGTTACATTTTGCATACCATCTATTCTATTGATTGCATAATTTATAAATTTCGGATCATTAATATGAAATATATCAGAAAAATTTCGATCAAAATCATTTCTAATGATTTCATTGTTTTCATCAATCTCAAGATAAAAATTGTGAATGTCCTGGTAAATATTTTCATTTGAATATAATAATATTTTCATTCTATTTCATCCTTTCTGCATGAATTTTTTTATATAATGTTTCTTCATACTCGCTTAAATATTGCAAACTATTAATATGTTCCTTTGCTTCTATCATTGCTAATATATCCTTATATTTTTCTATTTCTCTACCCATTTTTTTCATTTCTTTTATAAATGTTTTTACAACAATATCTTCTAAGAGTTCTTCCATTTCATATCGTACATTCTTAAAATTAATATTTGTAAAATATTCATTTAATATATATAACAATGCTTCTGTTTCTGATCGAAATTTTTTTTGTTTTTGTAAGTTTTGAATTTGATGAATAATTTCAACAGGCATTCTATAACTTTTCAAAACACTTGTTTCATTAAGAATATGCAGTTCAGTTATTTCTAATTCATCAAATATTTTTTTTAAAATATCAACTTCACATGTCTTGTTTATACCTGATTCAATTCTTCTATAAGTTTGTTGGCTAATTCCAATTTTTGCCGCTAGAGTCTTTTGAGTCAATTTTTTAGATATTCTTTTATGTGCGATAAGTTCTTTTATTGATTGCGTTATTTTTATCTTCATTGATTGCTCTCCTAAAAAAATTTTTTCCGAACAATTTCATGAAATTGTTCGGTGCGTCCGCAAGTGAAAGGTTTTAAAGACCCCCCTCCTTTTGTCAAGTGGTTTTTTTATATTTTTTGCCATTTCTTATAAAGTTATCAGAAATAAATTTAGTATAAATTATTTGAATTCTGACATATTCTGATACTGCTCTTTCTAGACTATCTCCAATGCTTTTTTCAACATCATCATAATTTAATTGTTCTTTTGATAATGAATTATACTGATTAATCATTTCCTTGATTCTTTGTTTCCAAAAGATAGCAGTATGCCCTGTGTTATTCATTTTGATTAACTTCTTTCAGCCAGCTATCATCATTATCAAATAATATACTTTTGTTTAAAAACTGCGTATCATCCATCATCTTATATTCATTACTTTCCTTATCAAGTTTAGCAGCTTTTTCAAAATAATTCTTATCTTTTTTTATAAGGTTTATATTCTTAAAATCACGAACATCTAGATTAAACCAGTACATTTCAACATCATTTTGTATTATGATAAATTTAAAAAAATGTGAACTATTCATTTGAAATTGGGCAATATATTTTCGCTCAACCACTTCGCTGTATTCATTTTCTGTTGCGTTACTTTTAATCAATTCTGATTTTAATATTTTTTCTTGATCATCATATATTTCAAGTTGATAATTGCCTTCGTTTTTGATGTAATTCAATTCAATAAACTCAAACTGTGCTAGTTGTTTGGTTTTATCTTGATAATATTGATTTGGATATATTACACTACCACCACATTCATATTGCTTCTCAATCGTAGTTTTATTTTCTCTATTGGAAGTATTTGATGCAAATATATTACATAATACCAATGCAATACATATAAAAATAAAAATTAAAAGTTTTGTTATTGATGATTTCATTTTTACCTCCATTCCCCACACTTCGTCGTGTGGCACAAATATTTCTTGAAAGACAATCTCCTTTATCCTATGTTTTCTTTTCTACCACTGTTATAATATAAGAGAGGTGGTATACTACAGAGCACGTGGAGGTGAGTAGATAGTCTTTTATCTTCT
>Ga0129317_1000507_pt1 | contig 40548 bp, 38 predicted proteins | sample Cm1ome_FD_94430 | JGI IMG/M metagenome (GOLD analysis project Ga0129317, IMG submission 94430) | Eastern black-and-white colobus group fecal microbial communities from Wisconsin, USA - Cm1105 metagenome | ecosystem: Host-associated > Mammals > Digestive system > Large intestine > Fecal | place... | reverse complement strand
GCCATCGGATTAATCTGATGCAAAGCTACAAATTCAAGTCCGTTCGCTCGGAGAATAGCTGTAACTAACTAAATTTCAAATATTTCAAAGAACTCTTTTAGATTTTAATGGGACAGTAATGATTTATATTATATTGTCAATTATCTATTGTGAGCTGTGCGCCATATCCGGGTTCCGCACCAAATAGCTTCAATGCTTTGTCGAAATTGTAACGGTTACCGAACATGGATACACGAGTTGTGGATGTCCCCTGTTTGTTCAATCCGTGGGCTTCCCTGTAAAGGTTTGCGGCAGAATTGGCATCATAGCTTTCCGTTGTCATAACCTTCAGGGATGCAAACCCTTTCAGATAGGCCGGGTCAATCACATCCTTGAATTTGCTCGAACTTGGAAGCTCTCTGTTATTTTCGTATTTAGTCAACATTTCAACTTCGTCAAAACGTTTTCCCGGTACATAAAGCCATTTGCCTCCGCTTGTTCCCGCGAGTACTATATCACCTTTGTTCATAAAGAACAGGTTGTCGTATGCCGAACAGACCTTGCGCTTGTCGGCAGGAAGGTTGGAATCGCTCCAACCGCCATCCAAGGCACCATAGTTGTTGCATCCGAAAATGTTATGATGTACATTGTGGTCTGCCCCGTTTTTAAACCGGTATCCGTATCCCATACTATCCATTTCCTTTGTCGTCGGCCATGAGAACAACACGGTGTTGTGATGGAAGTCGACGGTTGACTGATGGGCACCTGTATTCTGGTTCAATCCTCCGTTAATCTCGCAGGAGGCATAGAGGTTGGAAACAAACACATTGTTGTATATTTCCCAGTTGCCACCCATATTTGTCATGATTATGCCGTTGAACGAGGCGTTCAGGAACATACAGTTGCGTATGATGAGCTTGCCTGCTACCTTTCCACCGATAAGACGGGTTGTTTTGTTGGGCGGATTTCCTACCGGCATGATACGTCCGGTTTCACAGCCTTCGGGACACCCGAAACGTTCGTCTGTCGGATCGGCTTTCGCATATTCGTGTACGAGTCCAAGGTCAAAGAACAGGCCGTCCACTATGATTTGCGCATTCTTGTTTGAGATGGCCTCTATCATCAGCAATCCTTGTCCGATTGTACCTCTTTGTTCCACGGAAGGTTGAATGCGTGTGATGTATTTTGTAGGGTTCCGTTCGGTAAAATCATCATTCCATCCGCCTTCGAGGCTGACATATTTGTCTTTTATCTGAATCCATCCGCGATCCAGGTTACCAAGGTAGTTGCCCTGTGCAATACGGATCATATCGCCGTTCGCGGCCTTATCGATGGCTTTCTGTATATCCTTCACCGGGGCACTTTTTGTTCCTTCTGCTCTTGCACTGCCTCTTCCAATGCTCACATAATAGACATTGCCTGTCGTTTCGGACTTTGTACCAAGAATATTGCCTGCAGCCATGTCCGTCTTTTCTGCCACGACCTTTTTTGCCCGTTGCAGGAAATTGCCTACTTGCGCTTCGGCAACCAAACCTGTGGCAAGCAATATAGCCGCCATCAATATGTTTTTTCTAAAATATCTTATCCTCATCTTGTTTTGTTTTATGCGTTATTATCCAACACTTGGTTCTTGCACATAGATGCCTTCAATAGAGGTGTTAGAACCGAAACAACCATACGGTTTCCCGGATACGGTACGAATAATGAGAAAGCCGTTATAGAAAACGACCTCAAATTCATAGTCGCATTCACCATACGATAAATGATGTTTGAATGTATTGCCGTCCAGTATGCTTTTTCCCTCGGTCATGGCCTGATGTCCTCCTTTTTTGCAATCGATGGAGAAATCTATCACTTCAAGGTTATCTCCTGAGCGGGAAATATCGATACGTCCGTAATTCTCAGAATTGCTTGCCGCATTGATATAGCTGTATGCTCCAGCCAATTCCCGGTTGTCTGCCTTGAAATAATAGATTGTCGATTTAGAGAAAGGGCTGCAATAGGCATCCGCTTCCCGATCCATGGCATAACGTACGTCCCCTTTGTAAGTACGGAGTTTAAATTCTGTTTGTGTCGTTTGATCGAAACATTCCAATGTCTTGCCCACGATCTGTCCGGAGAATGTTTGTCTTAAGGCACAAATATCTCCCGTATCATAAACGTTGAACAAGATTTCGCCATCCGTCTCGACCATCCCTAATACCCGAAGAAATTCCATGCCAACCTCACCTTCCATCATCAGTTCGCCTATCAGCACTTTGTCCTGCCGGGCACAAGCCAGACGCGCTTCCCGATTGTTGATCTTCCCTTCCCATTGATAGTAGAGAAGAGGTATATCCGGTGCTTTAGCCGTTTTCCGAACCTCCGGTTCCATTTCAGTATGGCTCCAAGTGCAATTCTCATCATTGACCAGGCCGACATCGCCGAAATCACCTGCATGATAAATTGAGCATTTGTCCAAAGCAACGTAAGCGCCAAGACTAAACAAAAGTCCCTCGTTGCCACTAAAACGGCATTGGGAAAAACGGACATTCTCCGTAGTATTATCTATGTTCACAAGATCGAATTGCCGATTGTCGCGAAATTCACAGTCCATGAATTTGATATTGAAACATCCCGACAACGACAAAATGGAATATGTGCAGTCCCGGATGGTTATACGGGTACATTGCAACGAGTAAGTGTTTAGGGCTGTAATGCCTTCCGTTCCGCAACCGTAGAGGTCGCAATCATCGATTTTTATCCCTTCACACACATTGAATTTAAGCACACCTCCCGTACAATAGCCTCCGTCTGTATGTCCGATTTCAAGATGCCGTAGGGTAATCTCCTTACAGTTGATGAAATTGAATATATATGAATAACGCGGTTCGATTACGATTTTCGGCCTTGTTTCCCCAGCCCCGACGATGGTCAGATTCCTTAAATATATCAATAGCAGTTCCTTGCCGTCAAAACCGCCATCTGCTGTCATCACACCTTTGAATGCAGCCGGATTTGTAAGATCTTTTTTATCCGCTATGCCTGCCTTTTTCCTCATATCCACAAATTCAAGAACTTTGGAGAGGTTGATCAGGCTACCCTCCGTTATGGTAATAGTACGGTCGCTTCCCAATGCCTGGATAAATTCCATTTCGTTGCTGACCGTTATTTCTTTTAGCCCGTTTCCCTTTGCATGACCCTGGGAAAGCAGGGCCATGCAAAAGATGCTTACAAGAATAATCCGAAAAAAAATCTTTTTTTCCATAATATCAATCCTATAAAAAATTACATCTTATTTAAGTTTCGCATCTCTAGATACGCGAAACTTGAGTATCTTATTTTTATTAAGCAGGATTGCCAAAGCGGTTTGGGGCTTTCTCACCTTCTTTTATCATTAAAATAAGAAACCAAATAGAGCCGATAATCGGTATGAGATTGATAAAGATCCAACCTCCCCCTTTGCCTATATCATGTAACCTTCGTACACTGACGGCCAATGTCGGCGCGAGCAATCCTAATACGACAAGTACGTACAGCCCGAATACAATATAATAAAGGAATGTGATACCCCCTACTACGTTCATTAGGATAGAGAAAACAGCTCCAATGATGAAATAGACCAAATAAAACATCCAAAATTCACCTCTGCCGGCACGTCCTTTGAACTGTGCGTACTTACCAAGGATAATCTCCATGAAATTTGAAATAATTGCTCCCATAATCTTTAAATTTTAAGTTAATAATAAAAGCTACTTATATAACAAACATTTAATGCAAATATAATCGGCATTTATTATCATCGGTTAGGAAAATCAGATCAAAAATCAGTATTATCGAGCTTTTTTTCTGTGACACAATTAGGACTATTTGAACAAGTATTACATATAAATATCTGATTTACAAAAATTTAACAATCCTGTTCCCTCTATTAAAAACAGGCTAGTTTTTTGTGGCTATTCTACAGTTTAGGAGTTTTTCTGTATTGACTGGGTGTGACATTGAACATCTGTTTGAAGACACGTGTGAAATAACTGGTATCTTCAAAGCCACAAGTCGCAGCGATGTCTCCGATAGGTTCTTCTGTAGAAGCTAACAGTCGTCTGGCTTTTTCCATCCGTATCTGGAGGATGTAGGTGGTAGCTGTATAGTCGGTGATCGCCCGGATTTTCCGGTTCAGTTGCGTCCTGCTTATGCAGAGTTTGTCAGCGATAAAATCTGCGTTCAAATTCTTGTCGGCCAAATAGCTGTGTATTATTGATGTCAGGCGATTCAAGAAGTCACGATCCCTCGGTGTCAGCTCCACGTTTTGATCAGAACCTTCTTGTAGGGCTTTGGAGTATTTGTCACGCAATTGCCGGCGTTGCTCCAACAATTTCTCGACACGCACAAGCAACTCTTCCGCGTTGAACGGCTTTAGCAGGTATGCGTCTGCACCTTCTTCCAATCCGCGTATACGGTCTGTGTCACTGCTTTTTGCCGTAATGATAATGATCGGGATATGGTTTAATATTTCCGACTGCCGGATTTCATGGCAAAGCGAGTAACCATCCATGCCGGGCATCATCAGGTCGGTCAAGATCAGGTCGGGCATGCAATTGCTTGCTTTATCAATGCCTTCTTTGCCGTTGGAGGCATAATTAAGAATGTACCTCCCCTTCAGCAAAGTGCTGATGTAAAAAGAAATATCCTGGTTGTCTTCTACGATCAGGATGGAAGGGTGCGGATTGTCTCCTGTCTCACACTTTTCCGCCAGATTCATTCCCTGCTCCTTAATTTCACAAACCTGTCCCGCAACGGCAGTCTCTCCGAGCCATGGCAGACTTTCTGCCGAATCCTGTTTGAGTGGCATATAGATTGAAAAAACAACTCCTTCACCTTTCTCGTTGCTAACTGTGATGTTCCCGTTCATGCTTTCCACCATCTGTCGTGTATACGGAAGTCCTATGCCCGTTCCTATCTGTTTCTCGTTGTTCGATCCCTGGTAGAACACTTCGAATAACCGGGGTATCTCTTCATCCGGAATTTCTTTCCCGGTATTGAAAACTTGCAATCTCAACAAAGATTTGTCTTTTTTCATTTCTACCTTGATAATTCCGTTGGCAGGAGTATATTTCAGCGCGTTTGAAAGTAAATTGCGTATTATCTTATTGAAATACTCGGGAACAAAATCCATCTCAATGTCGTTCGATTCCGGGACAAACAGCAAGTTTATATGCTGTAGGCTGGCATATTCGCGGTAGCAATCCATAGTCATGCGTACATATGCGACGATGTTTCCCCGATACCATTGTTTACGGTCGGCCTTTGCCATAAGTTTTGACATGTCCAACAATTGATTTACCAATTCCAGCAAGTTGTTGCCCTGTCGCTGGATGGAATTAAGATAGTCTCCTGTTTCCTCTTTGCCTGCGTTGTTCTTCTGCATTTGTTCCACCAATCCAAGGATTACGGTAAGCGGCGTACGAAACTCGTGTGTGATATTGGTGAAGAATGCGGTACGCATCTGTTCCACCTGCTGTAAAGTACGATTTGTTTTCGATCTCATCCGTAAGGCATACCAAAGGAATACTATGGCTGAACAGGTCATCAACAGGATCAGGAGGCTTACTACAAGGATGATTCGTTTGTTTCGTTGTTCGTTCATGTAATTCTGTTTTACCTGGTTTGTTTCCTGCGTGTTTTTTTCTAGTTCATATTTGACTCTCAGGTTTTGGAGATGGTTGATGCTTTCTTTGTTGTTCACGCTATCGGCGTATGCGTGGCTCTGTATGTAGCTTTCCAAAGCTCGTTTGCAGTCGTTTTGTCCTAAAAAGTACTCATAATCCAATTTATAGATAGCGCTCAGATGTTCGAACGAGTTGATGGCTTTTGCCGTTTCCCTTGCTTGCGCCAAATAAGTTTGTGCACTATCCGGGTTGTTTAATATGAGAAGCACACGTGCCATCGAGATGCACGACTCCAGCCAATGCCAATGGTCACTGTCCCCTTTCATTATATCATACGCCTTGCGGTAGTTGGCAAGGGCCTCGTCCAGTTTACCTTCCTTTTCGTGGAGGCGTCCGAAATAGTTATAGCAAAGGGATATGCCTAATTTGGATTGTGCCTGCTGGTTGTATGACAAAGATTGTTGGAAATAGACATAAGCCGAATCGTATTGCCCCCGACTTTCAAAGATAGAACCTATATTGGCCGTGTTGATTGCCTGCCCCAACGCACTGTCTAATTCTTTTTCTCCGGCCAGCGACTTGCGGAATACTTTTTCGGCTGCGTCATTATTCCCCAATGAAAAGTAAATATTCCCGATACCGTTGAGAGCGACCAGGCGACTTTTCTTGACTTCATACGTTCTTCCATGCATTTTCTCTATCAGATGCAATGCCCTGAAATGGCATTCGGAAGCCTCGATTAATATGCCGATACGCCGGTAGTTGGTACCCTGATTATTTAGAGCTTTTACGATTTCAAGCGTGTCATTCATCTGTATGGCGATTTCCAGAGCGCTTTTGTGATATAGGATAGCATTCTCGAAAGAGGCATTCTCACGATAGACTTTGCCTAATTTTTCGTATGTGGCAACTTGTCCGTACAGGTCGTTCTCCTTTTTAAAGGTGTCAAGCAATACTAACAGGGAATCTATATTTTGATTTCTTTGTATAATTGCGTCAATCCCCTTCCTGTCTTCTTCCGAACGAAGAGGCGACTCGCTCTTGCGGCAGGCGGATAACATTAAGATTCCTGCGATTAAAATATATAGGTGTTTTTTTGATGCCATGATGGAAAAATACACGTTGAAATCTGATAAGAAGCGGCGTTATCACCGCAATCCAACCATTATTTTCTTTATTATGTCATGGAAAGGGGTAGCCCCATCCATTTGCAAATTTAGCAATTTTTATAGATATTCCGCGGTATGGTGGTGAAATTATGTTTTTTTATGACCGAAATGGAAAGAAAAATCAAAAAAAGTGCCCTCCGCGAACTTTTTTCTCTTTCAAATGAATAACTTCGCGAATCGATGACGCAACTCTAAAACTGGAATATTATGATGAATGTCCTGAGATCTCTCATGGTTTACTTGTGCTTTATTCCCGTGGCAATCCTTAATGGAGGGCTGCGGGAATATGTATTGGTCGAGATTGTCGGAGAGGAATGGGCACTGCCTATTAGCGGGATCACATTAAGCGTGTGTATTTTTCTGATGACCCGTTTACTGTTGGCCCGGATAGCGAAAGTTCATACCTCCATGGGATGCTGGCTGACCGGAATATGCTGGGCCGTTTTAACCATAGCCTTTGAATTTGCGGTAGGACTGGCTGGCGGAAATTCCGTTCCGGAACTTCTTGCCGCCTACAATCCGTTAACGGGCAACTTATGGCTGTTGGTACTGGCGACTACTTTATTATCACCCGTTATAACAAAGAAATACAGATTAGTTTAAAACGGGACTGCATGAAAAATGAAATAATTCAATTCCTAAAGGAGTACATCATAGGTAAAACGTTATTTACTGACGATGTGATTTACCTTCTTGTGAACACTGATAGCAACTATAGCAGAAATGCAGAAATAGGCACGGCAGCCAAGTCATCACCTCAAAAATGGGTGATTCTTCCAGAGTCCGTTGTTGTATAAGGTAATAAAAGCCTTCCAAGGATACGGGGAAACTTTAGAATATAGCAGTGCCCTTGCTTGAGAAAGTTGGGGCTTGCATCTCCTTTTTCTTCATCTCCAGACCGGCTGGCCATCCGCCGTCGTCCTTTTATAGCCAGGCTTCCGGATGCTCCTCCAACGTCCGGATATGTACTTTCTGATTGCCTTGGCGGTTGAAACGTTCGGTCAGGCAATAGGCTATTGGGTTATACCGTTTGGTAAACGGAGCGCCGTCATCTGAAGAGATAAGAGATATTTTTATGAGCGAACAAGTAAATGATCTTAACTTGATAGACAGATTGTCTTAACAACACATGATAAAAATTTCTTTGCACTTTTGAAAAAGAAAGTGCCCGACAATCTATTTAACTCCCGATTCTTACAATTATCACAAAGAGGTGTATTTGCAGAAGGGTAGCATTTCAGAGGCTAAAATTGAAACAACAAAATATATATGAGGAATAAAAAACAAGAGGTTTTATAATATTTGAGGCACTATCCAAAGATTTGTGTAAATGAGAAATACGGGATTCTAATAAGAGTTCCGTATTTTTTATTTATAACTTTGTAAAATGCCAAAGAAAAGTTAAGCATCCGGGAGTCTGTGCAAAAACCTTAGCCGCTATATTGAATTATCATTTATTTTTCGTATATTTATGGAAAGAAACTAAACAAATATATCTATGAACTACATAGTAGGAGAAAACAGAAATCAAATTCAAATGATAGCTCTTGAACAATTGATTGCTCCAGATTCTTGGGCAAGGGTTATCGATTTATTTGTGGATATCTTGCCTATAGATGAGCTTGGGTTTACGCATGTCAAACTTCAATCAGAAGGGCGACCACCGTATAATCCTGTAACATTACTAAAATTGTATTTATATGGTTATAAGCACTCAATAAGGTCATTAAGAAAGTTGGAATACTCCTGTAAAGTAAATGTGGAATTATGGTGGCTATTAGGAGGCTTAATGCCCTCTTTTCGGACAATTGCTTATTTTAGAAAAATAATGCGGAGGCTTTTAGAAAAGTCTTCAGGCAGTTTGTCCTTATGCTAAAGGATATGGGGCTGATAGAAGGCGAAAACATAGGTATAGATTCTTTGTAAGCATTCGGTAAACTCCCCTAACGGATAAAAGGTTGTGTCCGTGCTTGGGCCATTAAAAGGGTACATTAAGTCACATTTTCCCTTATCTGTTCCACCTGAAGGGTTGAGGAACGTTTAGGATAATATACAAGAGACGTGTGGCATTTAAAGTTTATTGGAGTTTTTCAGATTATCCGGTAACAGCTCAACCAAGTCCGTTGAGTAGTCATTATCATAGTCATGGACATGTTCAAGAAAGTAGATCAGCCATGTACGGAAGTCCACTTCCACTGATTTACAGCAACCAAAGAACGAGTAGAGTACCGCGGCATCTTCCGCAGCGTCATGGTTACCACAGAACAAATAGTTTTTGCGTCCGCACGCTACTGGACGGACTTTATTTTCAATTTCATTATTATCAGGCCTATAGCGACCATCAAGATGGTATCTGGAGAGTTTGTCGAACCTGCTATAAGTGTATTTTATTGCTTTTGCGATCGGACTGTCCTTTAATACCTTCGGATACTCGCTCACAAGCCATTTCTCAAAGCGTACAAGTATCGGGTATGCAAGCCGTGACCTGAGTTCCGCCCTCTGTGCATAGTCCAGATGCTCGTCATCAGCCTTGCGTTCCACATCATAGAGCAACTGTATTTGGGCAAGTGCGTATTCAGCGTGTTGCAGATCATTTTTTTTCGCTTCAAAAAATTTTCTTCTGGCATGAGCCCAACATCCCAACAGGATGATCCCTTTCTTCGCATCCAACAACCCGTATCTTTCGTAACCGTCCGTCTGTATGGCTCCACGGAACTTGCTGAAGAGTTTCAGAACCACTTTCCCGGCGCGGGAACCATGGTCGTAGTAGAAAAACTGACGTCCGGTCATGACGCTGCGCACAAGCCAGATGTATCCTTTCACCGCCTTGTGTTTCTCATCATGTATGACAGGGATTGTCGTCTCGTCCGATTGTATATAGTCCGTTTGCAATACCAACTCCCAGAGTCGGAAGTACAGCATGTCAAAGCCCTCAAAATCTAGCCATCTGTCTTCCGCGTTGGGTTTGATAAACTTTTCCGCTTTCCGCCCATATAATTGACGTTCTAGATAGGACACCCGTTCTTCCAGCTTACTGATCTTTGCCTCTTTTTTGGCGATTATGGTATCTTTCTCTGATAACCTGACTTCATAAGCCTCCTTTTCCGCAACCTCAAGAGGCTGCGCGGACACCTTCTCCCTCAATCGGTTGTTCTCCCTGTAAAGACAGTCGCATTTATACATGAAGTCCTTTATCAGAGCTTCGTTTTCTGTTGACGTATTTGACATAACCGCTTCTAAATATGATACTAAGATACGCAAAATCGGTTAAAGGATAATGCGATATGTGTTATAATTTGTTACAATTAAACGTTGCGGGCATATTTCTTTTATGTCGTCTGACCCTGCTGCTGTCTATGCCTTGGACCATCATGACAAGATCGCTCCAAAAGGTTTCCACAACTTTGATACGACCTCCTTCCGTATCAATGGAAGGTACGTGAAAATACCCCTGTTCCAGTTTCATGTGGTATATTACAAATCCGCCATACTCCATGTGGAGGATTTTCATAGAGCGCAGTTCTTGGATATGAAAATGAAAGCGTCTCCATCACGTACATTCTTGCCCATCTGATCTGTCACCAGACCTCTCAGAGTATAAAAACTCTTGCGCATATCCGTCGGATAAGGATACAGATAATATCCGTTTGATTCGTTTAGACTGAACATTGGTTGATCAACGGTTAAGGTTTAAAAATATAAGGGTCTGTAAAATTTCCGATGATACGGGACCATTCAACCGGACTGTAACACCATTGGGATATACTATTTCACAAGCACTTTGTAACTGTCCGGAGGAGGTAAAATCCGGGGAGAAAAAAGACGCTGGAGTTTTGCCGGACAGGGCATGACCGCCGGCACTCATTTTGACAGGTATGAACTGACCACCGACAGCAGTATTCGTATTGGGGCTTTCCAGTTTCTTTTTCCAAATACCGAAACGTTTACGCTTGATCCCTTCATTAGAACAGAAATCCTTGATCGTTAAACCACTCTCTTTATATCGGGAGTAAATCTCTTTGAAATCCTCCATGGTCCATTGAAGTATTGTTGTTGCCATAATTATATGTATTTAAATCAGAGGCAAAGGTATTCAATGAAAGGATAATTTATAGGGGGAGTTTACCGAATGCTTACATTCTACCAAACGATCCGTCGTAATAGGATGTATCATAAATGTTCGTCTTTAAGTAAGTTAATAAACCGGTTACTCCGCGCCTGTCGGACAGGGCCCGGAGGGGATTTATTTCTTACAAGGCGAACATCTTCCGACTCTTGAAGTCGACATCGGCTATCCGCGACGTCTTTTGTTGCCGCCAGTTGCGCACGGTACGCGGCTGGTACGTTTCCTGGGCTGCCAGCAGCGTCCTCGACGTGCCGGTCGGATCGGGGCGCACAAAACAGTCGTATTCCTGGCAGGGTACCTGTGGCAGGCTCTCTGTGGCGGGGCGTTCGGGACGACAGGCACGACAGTCCTCACCGTTCCAGTCAAGTACGAATTTTCCTTGCGTGGCGAGTTCCGTGATCTGCCGGTGGCGGGAGTAACGTTCCGGCAAATACCGTCTATTACGGCGGCTTCGGCCTCTATCCCTCGTGCCCGGTTCAGTTCGTGCAACAGAATGGCGGCCATCTTTCCGATGGCCGCCACTGGTAAATGTCCGCGATGTATCTTAGGATGGATCGTCATGCCTTTCTCGTTTCAAGTTGTTGCCGCATCCTATTATATAAAGCGAGAAAAGCCGTTGGTTTCGGGAAATGCCAGTGCCTGTTGTGACACTGTCGGCTTTTCGCTTTCTCGGTTGAATTGTCACTTTTCGAATCGTTACAGGTGAATAGACTGACAGTTTGCAGGCAAAGCGGCGGACGGTAACCATACCGTCCGCCACCCGTGCTCTACATTTACAGATAACTATCATTGTTGGCTTCTTTTCGTGTTTGTCCCATTTCTGGCAGCCAGTCTCCCACGGCTATTCTTTAACGGGACGTACAAAAAAACCTGTAGGAAGCTGATTTATGCCGTACGGATTCACTAAATTAGAATGAAAAGCTAAAATGGAAGCACGTGTAAAATCCGCATTCCCGGCCGTTCGATAGAAACCGAAATATTTATTAGCTGGATATAGCATACCTGTCAGCATGTTACGATTACCCGAAACGGGGAAAAAGATGACTCCTCCCGCCGGATCATATTCCCCTTCGCCCGGCATCTTATTGCAATAGAACACGAATCCTTTGTTTGCAATGAATTCACTGGCAGATGTGTACGGTGAATTGTATTTGGAACCGTAAGAAGCTACATTTACTTCATTCCCGCTACTGGTGAAACCGGTGAAAACTTTCGCCGGGGGCAGGCAGTATCCCACCGGGGATGGGTCATAAATGGTTTTGATTACCGAACCATCATTCGGGGAATCTGAAGTTTCATTTATATTCCATAAATTATAAAATCTACTGTTACACCAATTATGGGGATAGGTGTCTTCAATAGCACAGAAGATATATGGACTCCGAATAGATTCACCGATAGAAACTCTCCCCATGCCTTCGTCGAACTCATAGTTATTCTCGGAATAACAGGCTTTATTGGCAATATTATCAATACTTCCCAGCATCGGATCCTTGCGTCCGAATTGGAAATATGTACTATTACCAAATCCGGCATCGGCATGCGGAGCCTGCAAGAGTGTTATGACTTGCGATTCATTGGTCGAGGTCTGCGTGAAGCGCACTTTCACCGAACGAGCCATATATCCGCTAATATCAGAATTACACCACCCGATAGCGCACCCCATAAAGGTGTATTGCCGATTTTGAAGATTTGTAATCACTTTGTCACGAGGCTTAGCAACAGGATCATAGTATTTTTCCACGGTCGGAGGAAGTCCCGGCTCGTAGGCTGTCACCCAGATATGCCAGCTCCAGAGGATCGTGTTCGAGGCGTCCCGCACGGCCACGATGGCGTTGCCTTGCTTGATCGACGCCTGCGGCACGTCGAAGAGCAGGGTGTGCCCGTCGAGCCGGACGTTCGTCACAAGATTCTGCTCGTCTTGCCATACCAACGTGGCATTGTCAGGCGAGCAATTCGCGTTGTTGTAGATATAGGGGTCTGTGATAGCCGCGTCGAGGTGGTTCACGAACTGTTCCAGCACGTACTCACCGCTTGCAGCAGAGGTGTAGGCCGAGGCGTTGGTCGCCCCGTTCTTTATGGCGTTGCCGTAGACGAGCGGCAGGCTGTATGTACCCGGCGCGTTGATAATGTAACAGTTTGCCGTGTTCATAGCCGTAGTTCCGCCCCTGGTCGAGAGGTCATATATGCCGCTGACCGTGTTCGCATTCTGTAAGACCTCATCATACGGGTTTTCAACAAGCTGCTGACCGGCAACTCCGGCTGCAAAGTTTTCGGGCAACACGCTTCCGTCCCCACTCGCGGTGAAAGACGTGAGCCAGTCGGGGCGGGCGATCACGTTGTAGCCCCCGCTGCCGTCCTCCTCCACGAACTCTGCCTTCCACGCCATGGGTGCTGTTTTCGTCGGGTCACCCGGGCGGGATACGGAGGCGTAACTGGTGACCGAGTAAGTACCGTCCCCTCCCGTGTACTCGAAATCCTCCGGCGCCGTCACCGTGAAAGTCGGGACGACGGAAATGCTTGACGTGGAGATGCGGTAAGTGACCGTTTTACCCCCGGGCCAGGCCGTCCCGGCGATGGAGGCCGTCAGCGTCCTTTCGGTTCCCGTCATATCGTCGGTAAAGACCACCTCGATTTCCGCGCCTTCGGGCAGTTGCTGCGGGATCATCATGAAAGTACCCGCCTCGGGCGTGATCTCCTCCCCGGCCTGGCCGTTCACCTGCTTATTATCGAGTTCCTGCGAGAAGTCTCTCTTCTCATCGAAATCGCTCCACTCATCGCCGTCCATATCGTAAACGGCCTTACCGTACACGCCCCGGAGGGTGATTTTCGATACCTTGCCTTTCAGCATGTCGTCACCGACGACGAACCGGACGGCGGTCAGGGCATGCCTGAAGGTCAGCGGCGCCATGGCGTTGTGATCGCCCGCCATCTCTCCGGAAGCGGCGACGAGCAGGTCTTTCTGGTCTTGTATCCCATCGGGAACGATATAGGTAAAATCAGGGTATCCCGCCTCGTGGGGTGCTGGCAGCACGATCCCCGACGCGTTGTAAGGGGCGTAAGCGAAGAAACGGAGTTTCTTGCCCTTGCCCGGCCAGTTGTAATCCACCGCGGGTGACCACACGCCACCCTGGCCGCGCACCTCCGTGTTGTACATGAAATCGGGAGCGGCGCTGCCGTCCCACGCGCCCGTGTAAAGGTAAGCGAAGACCCCGAAATTCCCGTAGGTCGCCATGTCCGTCACGGGAGCGGAGCGGGTTTCCACCCGCTCGCCACCCCGAAAGGCATTCCCGGTGTTGTCGGACAGCAGGGCGTGCAGGTACAACCCGCCCCCGCCGTCGCCCGCCTGCAGGGGCAGCACCCCCAGGAGGGATTCCCGCGGGGTTGTCTTTTCTTGCGGGCTTCCCGCCGACCGCGTGACATTCCAGCTCGCCCCGTCAGCAACCGAGAAGCGAATGCCGGGCCCCGTGTGCACGCTCGTTTGCAGGTCGTCCTTGCACGAGGCGAACAAGAAGACCCCAAGCAATACCGGCAGGCTCCAGTTACGGAAGCCCCGGCATAGATTCTGTTTTATTTCCATATTCGTCATTTATATCATCGTTTCGTTACCGTCATGGCCTGTCACGGGAGCTCGTGCCTTCTTACCGTTTCCCGGCTGCCTCCCGCAGGGCTTTTCCGGGGGTGAATTTCACCACTTTCCGTGCCGGGATCGTGATAGCGGCACCCGTGATCGGGTTACGCCCCCGGCGGGCCTTGCGTTCCCGAGTGGAGAAGGAGCCCACCCCGGGCCAGGTGATTCTTTCTCCCTGGCCCATGCATGTTTCCATGATCTCCTCGACGGCGTTCACCGCTTTCGCGGCATCCACGACGCGCAGCCCGCCCTTGGCGGCCACGGCCTTTATCAATTCTTGTTTGTTCATCGCTTTCGTTTTTTACTGTTCTTGTTTTACATTGTACGCGGGATTCCCGTGCCCGCGCGTTAGTGACCGAAAGGGGACAGAGGGGCTTTCCGTCGCCCCTCCCCGGGTCGTACCAGTCCAACCCCTTCCGGCCGGCGATCGTTTAATTATGAAATACCGGTGATAGAATTACATCTCGACGTCCACCGGGGTTTCCGTCCATTCCTCCACGTCGACCGTGAACTTGATCTTGCCGCCTACGATGTCATCGCCCGGCTCGAAAGGATCGGTCGGGTCGACAGGTTCGGGTTTCTCGGGATCCACCTTTCCCGCGCCCTCGGTGAAGTTCAGCGTGTAGACGTATTTCTTGCCGGCTTCCCAGTTTGTGCCCACGGCCACGGCAGCCCAGTCGTATTCCCCCTCCTTGGCGGGATAGATCTGTGCCCCGTCCTTGGTCGTGATGTTGACCTTCACGGCCAGGTACGCGCCCTTGGCGGTGTTGGTCTTGTCCGTCTCGGGCGTCCATGCCGTCAGCTGCTGCGGGATAAGCATGGCGTTGCCGTTAGCGCCCATAAGCTCCTGCGCGTCGGCTTGCAACACGATCTCCGTGTCGTACTCCGACTGGTAGCTGGCCTTGGTGTTACCGGCGTCCAGCGTCCAGGAGCCGGCACCGAGCGGGAAGGTGAAGTCGCCCTTCGCCCCGACAGAGCCGATGCGGACACCTTTCACCTTGAAGATGTAGCCCCCGTTGGCGTTCTTGGCGTTGATTTGAATTTGGGAAAGGGCATGCTTGAAGGTCAGGGGCACGCCGGTCTCCTCGTCCGCCTTGCTGCCGGTGGCGTTGGCCACGACGAAGTCCTTCTGGTCATTCATCCCCGCCGCGGGAGAGAAACCCGAGAGTTTCTTCTCGTCCTTGGTAAGCGTCATCGTGCCACCGAGCTCCGTCGAGGCCGGGGAGTAGGCATGGAACGAGTACTGGCTGCCGTCCGAGGGCCAGAAATAGAAGTTCGGGGCCGCAGTCCAGAATACCGAGGGGTCAGCCTCTTTCTTGAACACGTCAGAGAACTTGAAGTTCCCGTCCTTGTCAAACGCGGCGACATGAATCGCTTGCAGGTTGGCGTTCGTGGTCTCCACGGCACGGGTGGTGTTGCCGATGGCGGGGCGGAACTCGATGCCGCGCCCCTGGTTGATGCCCGTGGTCTCGTCCTTCGAGCAGGATGCCAACGCGAGGGTCGCGAGGGCCAGGAAAAATACAGGATGTTTCATCTTGATTAAAAATTTAGTTAATAAAATGGTTAAAAAACGCTTGTCTCTTTATTCCATGAACAGGATTACATGGGAAGTTCGATATCGACCTGCTGCCACTCGTCCACCTTCGGCTGGAAACCGCCCCCGTTGACGATGGGCTTGGGCAGCGGGAGCTCGTCGATGACGATACGCACCCGCCGGGGATTCTCGCCAGCGGGAATCTGGTCGGTCACGTCCTTCTCGTAGTACCACCTGGTGCCGTCCAGCAGCATGGCATAGATCATTACCGTGTGCCTGTGCGTACCCTCCTGGGTGGCTCCGGGACGGTGCCCGAACGTGAGGAAGGAACCCTCGATGGCCCCCGTCTCGCCTCTCTCCTCGGGGAACGGCAGCGGGAAAGGTACCGTGACCAGCTCCTCGCTGACCTCGTTCCGCTCCGCGTGGAGTCCCCCGGCCAGCCCCGAGAGCGTGCCGCTCAGCTCCGTGACGTACTTCAGGTTCTTGACGCTACGGATCTCCACCGTGTAGGTGCAGACCGACAGCTCGGGATAAAAGACGATCGTTTTGCCCCGCTCCGTCAGGAGAACCCTCTCCTCCAGGTAGTCGCTCCAAAGCGTATCGGGAGCCAGGGCGACACGCTCCTCTTCCGTGCCCCGTGCCCGCGGCGCTCTCGTCCCCAGGGACATGAAGCCCGAGACGACGGGGGCGTTGTCCGTGGTGAGCTCGAAGCCACCTTCCCCGTCCCTGAAAAACACCCCCTCGGCGTCGCTGTTCAGGCAGAACGCCCCGTGGTCGCCCTGTCGGGTGCGGATCGTGCCGCCCGTTCGGTTCGCGAAGTCGTAACGAAGGGACTGCTCCCCGCTCGCAGGTAAAAAGTACGCGCACATGCTCTCCGGCGTGGCGCCGGGAGCCTTCTGCCAGTCGAAAACGACCCTGACCTCGGCGGGGTGCGGGTGGTCGTAACAGAGCTCCTTGTGCTCGCAAGAGGCAGCGGCGGCCAGGAATGCCGCCATGGCCACGGTATGGAATATCCTTGTCTTTTTCATCGTTTGCCTCCTTTCTCCTTGTTGTAGTTTCCCCGGCCGATCAGCCACACGAGGGAGATTTCCGCTTTCGTGGGCCCGAACCAGTGACGCCGGCGGGTCTCTTTCCAGACGTAATGGCCGTCGGCGGGGTCGTATGTCTGGTATTCGCTGCCCCAGTAGCCCACCCCGATGACGAAATCGAGGTTCAGGAGACGGGCCACGGGCAGCGAGTAGCCGTATTCCAGGCCCACGGCGTAGTTCATCTTCTCCCAGAGCGTGCCGCCCGGCTTGCCGCCCAGGTACCCCGTGCCGCCCGTCTCGAAATCGTAGGTGAAGAGCTGCCCGTAGAGACCCACGTGGTGCCCTGCGAGTGGCTTCTCCTTGGCGCGGCGTCCGAAATACCTGCGTATGTCCAGCTCGCCCCCGTAGATGCGCCAGTAGTTATGCCGCCGGTCGTTCTTCCACCAGGCGTACATCCAGTTGCCGCCGATCGACCAGCCGCGGCCCAGATAAAACTCGGCTCCGATATTCGGAACGAGCACCGCGTCGTAGAGCAGGTTGGTTTTCAACGCCATGTAGAAAGGCTTCGGCTCCACGACCACCGTGTCACGCAGCATGACCGTGTCGCGCCGGACGATCTTCACCGTGTCCCGGTGTTCGACGATAACGGTATCGCGCCGGGGCACGACCGGTTCGGGCTTTTTCACCGGCTCGGATTCAAAGACCAGAAGGACGCCGGAGGCCCGCAGTTCGGGGAAAAAACGCTCCTCCATGTGGCGCCAGGCTTGCCCGGCGTGCAGGCGCTGCAACCGGCTTTTCCGGCTGTCGACGACTTCCCCGCCGTCTATAACCCACACGGGGGTATTATTAAGGATGTCCTGCACCTCCTCCCGGTAGGGCATGTCCGAGGCCCCGACCAGCCTGGCGAGGCCTTCCCAGTCCACACCCAGGGATTTGACCTCGAAAGCGTAACCGCCCAGCGAGACCCGCTTTTCCAGGTACGACCGGATGGCCGCGGCACGGCGATCCGAGAGGCTCGTGTTGATTGTCGAGGAACCCTCGGGGGACGCTCCCGACACCACGCGGACGGAGCGGATGTGGTAGGCAGTATCCGCCCGGAACGCGGCGAGGCGGAGGGCGAACGAGGTCAGGCGGGAGCCGTTGTCCCGGAACGTGGAATCTAACGTGGCGTGGCACTGCCGGAAATAGACCTTCACGGCGGCACTGTCACGCGGTAGCGGCTCCCGCGCCGCCGAGGAACCGGTGCCCAGCAGCAACAGCAATGGCAAGGCGAGTAATCTTTTTCTCATGTATTCAAACGCTTTTACGGGTAACAGATGAAGCATTTTTCAAATGCGTTCACGTTATTATATAAATCACATTCTGTTAAAGTTTTGCAAATATAAAAGCATATGTATTAACTGTATTTGTATAAAATGGACTATATTTTATCATTTATCAGACAAAACGAATGATGTAATATCAAAAGACTTAAATAGAATCCTGGTACAGGATCTTTGAAAAACATTGCTGTGCAGGAGTGCTTTCATGCGCAGGGAGCTTGACATTTACTCCGTTTTTTAATGCCTGTGCGATACACAAACACGGACCTCCTTTCCGGTTCTCTCTTAGTATAAGGTAGAGGAACGGGGACTGTTTTTGCGGATGGACGCCAATTCATTGGAAGTGCTTACGCTCACAACTTCCACAACCTGTATTCTCGCTGCACCACCTGTCTTGTAGCAACTCGCAGGATACCTGCCTGCACTGTTATAGATTGCTACTTCTTAGCTTACTGAAAAGTGGTGATCAAGTTTACCCAAAAGTAATTAATCAACTTTTCCGAAAAATGCTGCTTTTAAATTTACTTATTATATGTTATAGATACGAAGGGAATAAGAATATACAATATGTACATTGTAGAATTTCAGAAAGAAAGTGGTTCCATTTATTAACTTAAGGTCGGGGCATTTCAAACTAAATGGCATGGAATCCCTGAAGAGTATTGTTTTTTTAATATACCAGAATGAAGAACATCTTATCCTGATGAATTAGAGGCGACACACTGGTCTTACTGTTATGTGATATATGCTGGCATACCTTACCTTTCAGTGTGAAATAATTGCAATATTCATTCCAATGGTACTTGAAAATAAACACACACTGAACACTTTAGGATGTAAAAAAAATCAAAGGGTACTTCAACCATTTCTTTGAAATGAAGTATTATATAAATATGATGCTCTTTTGTTTCTTGCTTAATTCCTTTTTCTGCAAAGGAAAATTACCTGTGTTTGAAGACTCGTTCCTGTCAGGTTATGTTTTCGCATAATAGCAGACAATATATTTTGTATTCAAGACAAAATGAGTATAATCTTGTTTCCACCGTATATTTTTAGACTTAATGTATTACATTTGCATTAATTTTTTGATTTTAAAATATCAGTTCTTAAAAATATAAAGCTCCCGATTTCTGTTAAAAGCCGTTTTACACCTGCAATTTCCGTGTTTTAAGGGTGAAACTGATCAAAAGAAGCAGGAGGAAAACATGAAAGGAAATAAAATAGCATGCGATTATCGCTTTTATGCTATTGGCTTTGCGTGTTCCTTGCCTCATGTTCGAAAAATGAGAGAAAAGTGATATTGTGACTCTACAGCAGATTCGGTGTGAAGAACAGATGGAATAGTGATAAAAGGAACATAGAATTTACCATGGTTTCGAACGGCGTGGTTGATGACGGATGGAAAGACGGTGACAGTAACCATATCATGACACGGGGATTCATTCTATGAGAAAAGTGAATACACTATCGGAAATCCGGTCGGTTGACATGAAATTCATTAAGGGAAATAAATAAGCTCTCTGCGTATCTTTGTTGAACAATTCTCATGAAAGAACTGTTTCCAACAAACGGTGACCAGTACTATTAAAGAATCGATTATATAAAATATAATATTATGGAAATAGAAAAACAAATGATTGGTGAAAATGCCGGTAAAGTCTGGTATGCCATGAAGGAAATAGAAATGGTTACAATTCCGGAACTGGCAAGAAAACTTGATTTGAGTGTGGAAAGTACGGCTATGGCTGTAGGCTGGTTAGCCCGTGAAAACAAAATTTGCGTAGAGCGAAAAAACGGACTGATAATCCTTTACGATGAAAACCGGTTCAATTTCTGTTTCGGATAATAAATATATGCAGAATCATAGAAAACGGTGCGGTAAGTGGAAAGAAGGTCACGAACGGAATACAAACCATTAATAGCCTCTGGCGGTGTGTTGGGCTATTACCTTAGTACACTCATGTACAAAAAACATATCGGAGCCTTACAACACAAAAACAACCTGGTGGCTATTACGTAATGATACGACATAGACGACCGACTGGGCAGTTTCCCACCATGCGAACAAATCCAAGTAACAAAATAACGAGGCGGTCCCATCAAAGAACAATATTTTTTCTCTCCCCTGTCAGCGAAGCACAAAGTATCTGTCAAGGGCGCAGGATAAAAATACCACACGGCGAAGCAAACACAGAAAGTTTCTTCATCCGGGAGGATGAGTTCTCCCTTGCAAATACGGTGTGCGGAGTTACCTTTGTAATGGAGAATAGAAAAAACGAAATTTGCCTTCGGAGAATCACTTACAAGTGTGAGGAACGAAATTCATTTTGAGTGCCGTAGCATACAACTTGCTTATGTCGTTTTAATGTTTGGTTGGTTAATCAATCACGGTAAACAACCGATTCAACAAATATCTGGACGGACAAATACACGTCATTTCATCTGCCACACCAACTTATCCTCTTTCTTCTATGGATGCAAAAAATAATGGCAACCGATGATTATTACCATACCGATTATTTGATATTTTACCATGATACAGTCTAAAATCCCAAAGGAATATTTAATTATAATCCTAGCCCGAGACTTACCATAAAAAAATCAGCATAAAAACAACCTTCATTCCATTGTGCAGAGCCTACAAATCCATTTTCGTTGTTACAAGAGAATATCTTCTCTGTAAAAGGATAGGAGAGTAAGAAGTAAATTATCTTAAAGTTGTTTGGTATAATCATTCCATTTTTTATAAACCTCGTTTTCTGTAAGTATTGTTGTTCTAATTTGATTTATGATTGCATAAAGTTAACAAGTAATGCAAATCAGTAGTTGAACTCTGATTCTTGTTTTAAAAAATTAGACAAATGAATGCGATGGCAATTTTTCCCATCGTATATACTAAAAGTCCAGATGTTGATCTGACTTTCATCGCTCTTTGAATATTTGTTTTCTCATTCAGCCAGTTGAAAAACGATTCTATAGGTTGTCTGACCTTTGAAACAGCAGTAGAGAACAGGTCTCTTCCAGCTTTCTCTCTTTGAGTAATAACTGGCTCCTCTCCTTTTATTGCTTTTACGGGAGTTAGCATAGTTACTCCTTGTTCTTGCGACAAGGAAGGCATTAAACGATAAATAAAATAGGCTTTTTTTTGCTTTATCCCTTCAAGTACAGTAAGACTACAATACCCCAGGTCTCGAATAATCAAATCACCGGTTCCAATGCAATCTAAACTTTCTTTGGCATCTGTTGTATCATTACGATTGCCATCGGTCAAAACCAACTCTACGATAGATGAGCTTTTCATATCATACTCAAATTGAATGCTTATGCCGGCTTTGGAAGTATTGACGTTGCCACCCGTTCCTCGATAATATTCTTTCAGAAAATCAGGTAATATGAATTTAGTGGAGTCTTTTATTCTTACTCTCTCAAAATGTGACAAATAGGATTTTTCCAGAGGAATAGATATGTAATTGGCAACCAAATGCGACAAGATTGACTTTACAAAAGATTGGGCCGATGCATTGAACCGCTCATCTATCGATTGCTTCGAAACATAAACTCCAAAAGTCTCAAACGAGTAAGCACCCGTTTGAGACAATGAGTATTTCCCTGTATTCAATGAAGCGCAGTATAGCAACATATCAATGAATATGCTGGGGTGATTTTTGATTTTCTCTTTTTAAAACCACTTCCCTTTGCGCATTTTTCCAATAACTTATCCGTCAGACTTGAGCGAAGGACATTAAAATTTAAAACAATTTCAGAAGGATAGGAATACCTACCTTTTATTTAGTAAGATTCCTTAGCCTGACGGCTATGGGGACCACCCGTCCCGACGAACGTAAAATTACAACAATTTAAACCTATCTCCAAATTTTATCGCCAGTTGTTGTGCAATGGCTCCCCAGTTAGCCAATGGCATGGTCCATTTCTTACGTATATTGCGATAAGTGAGGTAAACCTGTTTTTCAAGGGCGGTGTCGTTAGGGAACACGCCCTTGTTTTTTGTCACTTTCCGTATCTGACGATGATAGCCTTCAACTGTATTTGTGGTATAAATCATACAGCGTATATCCGATGTGAACAGGAAGTATTCAGTAAGTTTTTCCCAGTTGTCCTGCCATGATTTGATGACGATAGGATATTTTTCTCCCTATTTCTCATTCAGATTAAAAAACTCTGTTTCAGCAGCTTCTTTACTTACCGCACCATAAATCCATTTCAAGTCTTTGAGAAATTCCTTCTGATACTTACTACCGACATATTTAATGGAGTTCTGTATCTGGTGGACGATACAAAGTTGTACTATTGTGTTCGGAAAAACACTTTGGATGGCATCCAGGAAGCCTTTCAGACCATCAACGCAAGCAATAAGGATATCATGAACTCCACGGTTCTGCAAATCCGTCAGTACGTTTAACCAGAAATTTGCTCCCTCATTTTTTGAGATATACATTCCAAGCAAATCCTTGTGGCCTTCCTTGTCTATACCTAAGACGTTATAGATTGCGCGGGTAACGGCACACCCTCTCTCGTCAGTGACTTTATAATGGATAGCGTCCATCCAGACTATCGGATAGACATCATTAAGGATACGGGAACGCCAAGCCTTTATTTCTGGAAGAATACGGTCGGTTATTGAACTAATCGTTTCGGCAGAAACACGGTTGCCGAGATTTTTCTCCATCCAATCACTGATCTCACGTGTGCTGTTACCAAGGGCATAAAGTCCGATGATACGGTCTGCTACGCCCTCCACCAAGATGGTCTCACGCTTCTTTAATAAACTGAAGCTCAAAACTTGAATTACGGTCACGAGGGGTAGACACAGTGACCTCACCTAATGGAGTCTGGACTTACTTCTGCATTTTACCATTACGACGATTACCCAACTGACGTTCTTCTTCTGTAAGATGGGTATCCATCTCACCTTCCAATGTTGCATTCAATATACTTTCCAATAAGGGGGCAAAAGCACCATCCTTACCTAACAAAGGCTTACCGGCTTTCAGCTGTTCAATAGCCTTGTTCTTGATACTTTCAAAATCAAATTCTGCTTTCATAAAAAAACCGTGTTAGCAAAGTTAATATTTTATTCCTTGCTGGCACAGTTTAAATTACATTCTCTCATAGAATAAAAGATTTTTCGACTTTGCACTTGACAGAAGAAATATTTAATTTCTCCACATTCAAATGCTTATTCTTATTTAAATATCATCACTATCTCCTTTATATAGTGATTAAGCCCATTTTTTTGTTCAATTTGTACTTGATTATTCGTTGATAATCATTCCTTAATGAAATATTGTACAGAAGATACCATTGCAGGAAAGTACAACGTAACCTTTATTTTATATAGCTATTTCTTTTTGATATTTTATTCTTCATCTTAACGTTAGTCCCCGATTGAGTTTCTATGACATCCAATCCGACATAACAAACAAATTGTTTCCGATTTGTTATCAAAGAAAATTCTTAAAATTTAGCAATGACTATCGTAATAAAACAGCTCCTTTAAGAATCGCAATATTTTCAAAATTTGATGCCAATTCTTTGTTTTCCTCTACAAATGCTTTCAACTAATTCTCGTACAGAGTCGAAGCGAGCCTGTCCGGTATCAGAATACAGGAACGTTTTCAAATCTTGCAAAGTACAACAGATTTTTGTCCAACTACTCCTGTTCCTTCCAAATTTGTTTCTTTCCAAAGACTGACAACTTCTCTCTAGAAGAAAAGTAGCGTTCATATTGGTTCCGAATTCGTAGTAATACTAACTCATTCTGTTGAATGATAACCACGATTCATCTGTTTCTTTTTAAAAAGATAAACAATAAACCCAAACAAAGGAAATAAAACAACATCGTCCACAAGACTTTGATTGTTAACAACGCCTTATATAAAAAGATAACGAAACAAGCCGCAAGTATCCTTGTCTTCAAAAATATCCTTTTCCTTTAATTTCTCATAAATTTGTTCAACAGACTTGTTTCCCATACCGGGGATTTTGTATAAAGAATCGAATCCATTATATTTTATAAACCGTAAGAGATCTTCTAATTGGTAAATATTGTATTTTCTGAGCGCTCGCAAAATTCTGAAATTTAAGTCTAGTTTTCCTAAAGGGGTGTCCAATAATTTCACACATTCAACTGGAATATCCTGCTCCTTGGCAAATATTACAATATTCCTAAAATTCCGTCTACTAATATCTTGAGGAAGCGACAAAAGAGATTCATAATTTCGACATTTGACATATATACGATGTAACTCCTCTTTCCATTCTGAGGAAGACTTCCATCCTGACCGAACCAAATGGCTTCCCTTCTTATACATGTATATTAAGTTGTTGATGGAGATACCGGTCCTTTTAGAAATTATCTGCATACTTTCTCCTAATGACAAAGAATAAAAAACTTCCCTTATTCTCTCGTCCTCTATTTGTTCGGCCATTTCCTTTACAATACTTTTGTAGACTGGCATACTAACCACCGGTAGTTCCATACAATACATACCAGCTTTTTCTATAATTATGCTGACATCTGAATATTCCATAATTACTTTGTTAAAATAATACGTTCATTTATTTTTGTCTTACTATTTTTTCTCTCAGTTGGCTGGGGGACATTCCGAACATCCTCCGACAATATGTAGTGAAATGAGCCGGTGAACCAAACCCTAATTTTCCTGCTATTTCCTGAAAAGTAAATTCTGGATCACAAATCATTTCCACCGCCTGTTCCGCTTTTTTCTTCTGCATCCATTGATAAGGACTTTCCCCAAAACAAGAATGGAACTTACGAGTGAATGATCGTTCTGATACACAATATAAACTAGCAAAATCCTTGACAGAATTTACTCTATTATAATTTTCTAGAACGAACCTTTCAAAATGTTGTTTGATAACTGTTGATGTAGAAAAAAAAGCAGCTAGTTCTTTTTTAGTATAAAAACCCCTCAATACTAGAAGTAATTCCTGCTGTTTAAGCAGATGCATATGCTTACAAAGCAGCTTTACTTCCAGATATGTACCAATGGATTCCAGAACCTCCATTAAAGGCTTTTTAATGGGAAGAATACGATCGCTGGTATCTATCTTCTCACTATTGATGGATAATAAACTTAAAAACAGCTTGTCACATACGCTCACATTCTTGTCCCAAAATAAAAGGATACATATTGAGTTGGTTATGGCTTTTATCTGGGTGGTTACATTCTGCGGTATGAACAGCATTTGCTGGTGTATAATCCGCAAGCCTTGACACTCCTCTAAATCGAAGATCACCTCACCTTCAATAATAAAAAGGGTGCATGATGACCTACTATTATCAATCCGGCAAATATCATCCTTGTCTAACTTATGGCAAGCAAACCCAAAATCTGAATTCATTTGGTAATTCAAACAGGATAAATGTTCATTTAAATATAATAGCTTCATGTCTTCTATTTTAATTATAACAAAATTTAAAACATATTGGTTTTTATAAAAAAAGACATCGTTTTTCATAAAAAAGACAAATACCTATGCGGAATATTTTTTCCGTAATAAAACCCTTCAGAAGTATATTACTAGAAAAGAATGAAAAGAGAACATTATTTAGTCGTCCCTTAAAAAGTATTTTATCATCTGATATTCAGTAATATAATTATTTAATTTCTATTTTAAATCTGCAAGTTTTTGTATCTTTGGATATTGAAACTTGCAGATTTATATGATAAATACAACTCCATTTTCTCCATCTCTGTTCTCATCCCTGGATGATTTACTAAACCAACAACATCCTCTGTATAAACTCTCTCACAAGATAAACTGGTGCGTTTTTGAAAACGCCTTCATGCCTCTTTACTGCTCAGACAATGGCCGTCCGGCTAAACCGATCCGTTTGATGTGCGGTTTGCTGATTCTCAAGCATCTGCGCAACATCTCTGATGAGTCTGTAGTGGAACAATGGAGTGAGAATGCCTATTTTCAGTACTTCTGCGGCATGCATGAGTTTGTGCCCTCTTTCCCTTGCGCCGCATCCGAGCTTATGCATTTTCGCAAACGGATAGGTGAGAAAGGAATGGAACTTATTCTTGCGGAAAGCATCCGTGTGAATGATGACAAGAGTGATGATGACCACCATGACACCGCCTTTATAGACTCTACCGTACAGGAAAAGAATGTGACTTATCCCACAGATGCAAAATTGCACAAAAAGATAATTGGCAAAGTATTGAAAATTGTAAAAGAACTCAATCTTCCCATGCGGCAATCATACACATTTGTTTTGAAAGGGATTTATCGGGATCAACGTTTTCGTAATCATCCCAAGAACCGGAGGAAAGCCATAAAAGCCGATAAACGTTTACGAACGATTGCCGGGCGTCTGGTTAGAGAACTGGAGCGTAACTTAGGGCAGAATCGGCAACATGATGAATTGCTATCCATCTTTAAGAAGATACTCTTACAACGCCGTAACTCCCCCCATAAGATTTATTCAATTCATGAACCTGAGGTTCAGTGCATCAGTAAAGGCAAAGAACAAAAGAAATACGAGTTCGGGAACAAAGTCTCCATCATACGATCTGCCACGGGCGTCATACTTGGTGCCAGCTCTTTCCGCAATGAATACGATGGACATACGATCCGAAAGAGTCTGGAGCAAGTACGCAGGTTGACGGGTAAAAGCATCAGACGATTAGCCGGAGACAGGGGCTATCGGGGTAGGAAAGAAATAGACGGGACACAAATACTTATTCCCGATGCTCCAAGAGCTAAAGATACATACTACCAACGGAAAAAGAAACATAAGTTATTTTGCAAGCGGGCAGGAATAGAACCAACTATCGGACATCTAAAGACTGATTATCGTCTAGGACGAAACTTTTATAAAGGATTAGTGGGAGATGCTATCAATGTTATATTAGCAGCGGCTGCATATAACTTCAAAAGAGCCATGAAGGTTCTTATGTGGCTATTGGAAAAAATCAGCGAAACACTCATAAAAGAAAATGTTTCGCTGAAATATACTTTTTAAGGGACGACTATTTATATTTTTCAATAAATTACGATATAAATTCATATATTTTACTTTATAATGCGAATCAACAGTTGACTATACTGCCAGAGGTTAGTAATAACAATCATCCAATCTTTACCGTTCAGAAACTGCTTACTGTATATCTGTTCTGCGGAGCTTATCAGCAATACTTTAAAATCAAAGACATACATACTTTTACTGAGGAATACCTGCTTTCATGGTTCCCTAACTTGCCTTCTTACCAAACATTCAATTATGGATTGAATTTGATGCCGGCAGCAATCAGTGAATTTGTCAGGCAGTTCATTCATTCATTCAAACCTCAAGATTGTGACAGTATGAAATCATTAGTTGACTCAATGCCTATCATTACTTGCGCGGGAAAGAACAAAGTAGGAAAGGTGGCCACTGAGATTACTTTCAAAGGATATTGTTCGACAAAGAACAATGTATTACTTCGGACTAAAACTCCATACAGGGGCTTTCCGTAGAAAAGGAATTATATCTTTTCCTGAAATGCTCATGCTTTCCACTGCTGATGAAAATGACTCCACAGTATTCAAAAGAGAATATGTGGGAAATCTGAGCAATAGAGAAATATATGCCGATAAAATATATTCGGATATACCATCCTATAAAGAGACGTAAGAATGCAAAAAACTTTTGCTATTTACTCCTGTAAAAGCTATCAAAGGAGAATCACCTGAGATAACCAAAAGGGAGAAAGCCGCAAGAGACTTGTTTTCAACTGCAGTCTCTAAAGTCAGACAACCCATTGAATCATTGTTCAACTGGTTGAATGAAAAAAACAATATTCAAAGAGTGATGAAAATTAGATCTACATCTGGACTTCTGGTACATACGATGAGAAAAATGCCATCGCATTGATTACTCTAATTTTTAACTAAGGAATCAAATACTGATTCGCATATATAATATAATGTATCCATATTTTTTACATAATCGGTTGAATAAATACATCTTCTTTCTTTCGTTCTCACATTAATTTTGCTGCAAAACCAATACGATATGCAACAATGTAAACACATGGTGCTTAAAGATAAACTAATTCCGTTTTTTCGTCAGGAGCAAAAGGGTTGTCTATTCATAATTTTTGTGAGAATGAGGGTTATAATAGTCATAGTAGATTCTATTTTTAGAAGCAAAATACTGCATTACAGAGTAGGAGCCATCAGCAGAAGCATCCCCCTTAGGAGGTTGTATAAAAAGTAAGCATCAAGTGTTCTTTGACATATTGTATAAAAAAGATTTTTATATCTTTGTTCTGATAACAATAGGATTAATTTTACGGGCTATATTCAACCTTCTGATCGTAATCAACTGACTCTTCCCGAGTCTTTAGATTCTTATATCTCTTGTGAGAATCCTGTTCGTCTGATTGATGTTTTTGTTGATCAGTTTCTCAAATTGCACACCCTGATTTTTCATCTTATAAAGGTAACAGTCCTACGGGCCGCTCGGCTTATAGCTTTGGTATTTTATTCAAGCTGTATGTCTACGGCTATTTAAACAGTATCAGTTCTTCCCGTAAGCTTGAGCGTGATACCCTGCGTAATATGGAGTTGATCAGGCTTCTGGGTAATCTCCACCCCGAGCACAAGACCATTGCTGATTTCCGTTCCAAACAAACTTCTGGCATCCATGAATGTTGCCTTGATTTTCGCAGCTTTCTGGTCTGTTCCGGTTATATTTCATGCAAACTGGTGGCTGTTGACGGTAGTAAAATCAAAGCCAATACGAATCGTGGCGGTCTTACTTTAGATGGTATCAATCGCCGGTTAACCTTGTTGGATACCCGTTTAGAAAAGTACCTAAACCAACTTAAGAAAAAGGATCTGGTGGAAACGGCCCATGAACAATTTATCCGAACTATCGGATAAACGTAAGCGCCTGAATAAGTACATCTTCTACTCTTCATTTTCCTTCCTTACTTTTGCTGCAAAAAAATAATATCCTATGATGCAACGACGTAAACACATGATGAGCAGATAAAAATTTATCTCCGTTCTTTTCCGTCAGCAGCAGAGTGGTTTGTTCATTGCTGATTTTTATAAGAATGAAGGTTATAGCCGTAGTAGATTCTATCTTTGGAAACAAAAATACGGTATTACGGAGTGGGAGTTATTGGCAGAAGCTTCCCGCTTAGGTGTTAAAGACAACTTTGTCCCCATAGTAATCAATGGCGATACGCCATCCCCCGGTATATCTCACGAGGCTCCTCTGCCATCTCCCCAGCCTACCGTTCCTTTTCCCTTGAAAGGAAAGGACAGCTCTGAAATATCCTTGGAATTACCCAACGGATTGAAATTGAAGTTTAAAGGGGCTTCCGGCAGTGAAGCTGCCCTGAATCTGATCTCTAAATATATATAATGCCAATGTTCTGCCTAAATGACAGCATGAGATATTTCCTGTGCCCCGGTTATACGGACATGAGAAAAGGGATGTTCACTCTTTGCGGCCTTGTGCATGAGAGAATGGGAGGCAACATCAGAAGTGGAGACGTATTTATTTTTTTACAACCGTTTCCGGATCAAGATAAAATCGCTCCATGCCGAACCGGACAGTCCGGTCCTTTATGAGAAACTGCTTGAAGAAGGCGCCTTCAAGATACCCGCCTATGATCCTACCACCCATTCTTCCCCCATGACCTGGAGTGACCTGGTCGTTATGGTGGAAGGCATCAATGAAGATGTCAGCAAAGGCAGGCAGAGACGGCTTTCCATTTTGAAAAAGCATTGGTAAACAGTTGTAAACAAACAGCTTGAAGGCTTGTTTTTCTTGTAATTTTTCGCTATCTTTATATCATCAAAAAAAAGATTGAATGGCAAAAGAAGATGCAACCGGACAAGCTGTGGAATCCTCAATGGAACAGCTGCTGGATATCAACCGTAAACAGAGTGAGATCATCTCAGCCCCGGCAAGGACCATAGAAGAACTCCGGGGTACGATCGTTGAGTTGAACGCCTCCCTGGCATGGCTGAAGAGAAAGGTGTTCAGAAAGATGAGTGAGAAATGCAAACCTGTCGATAACGGAGACCCGAAGTTCCCTTTTGACTATGGCGACCTGGAACAGATAGAGGCGGAAATCGAAGAGGCCCGGAGCAGGGCGGCAGAACAGATTACCGTCCCAAGTCCCAGGCCGCCAATAAAACGCCACGCCGTAACCGGGTCATCATGGATAACCTTCCGGTTGTAACAGTCGTCATCGAACCGGAGAATATCGATTTAAGTAGATACGTCAAGATAGGCTAGGAACATACCAGGCCCCTTGAGATGAAACCCGGCTATCTCTATGTGAAAGCACAGTACGTCCCACATGCGCCCTGAATAATGAAATGGAGGCCGTTGATAACGGAGAAAAGGCGGAAATAACCGCTCCCATGCCACTGATGCCCATATATAAAGGTATGCCCGGGGTTTCCATGCTCGCTGAGGTCCTTTTACAGAAATACGAATATCATGTCCCGTTCTACCGACAAGTGAAACAGCTGAAACATCTGGGTGTGAAACTGTCCAGAAACACATTGGACAGCTGGTTCAAACCGGTCTGCGAACTTCTCAAACCACTTTATCTGGAACTCAGGAAGAAAGTACTGACCGCAGATTACCTCCAGGTTGACGAGACCACACTTCCGGTTATAAACCACGACAGGCATAAAGCCGCAAAAGAATACATCTGGATAGTCCGAGCGGCTGTGCCGCGTCTGCTCTTCTCCCATTACGACAACGGATCGCGTTCACAAAAAGTTGCGGTCAGGCTTTTGAAAAACTTCAAAGGATATCTCCAAAGTGATGGCCATCCCATTTATGACGCCTCTGAGGATAGGGAGGACGTGTGCCTGTGTGGGTGTCTCGCACATATCCGCAGCATATAGAATGTGTAAGGAAGAAAATCCAAATATGCCATGCAGGGGCTCAAACTTATCCAGGATATGTATTATGTGGAACACATGGCGGATGAGCAGGAACTTCCGTATGAAGAACGTGCTGAATTGCGCCGGCGTTTGTCCAAACCGATACTTGACAGTTTTGAGTTCTGGCTTAAAAACACATACCCTAAAGTTCTAAAACGCAGTCTTATGGGGAAAGCCATAGCCTATGCATACTCCCTGTGCCAAGAATGAAACCGTATCTCCATGACGGAAGAATCTTTATTGACAACAATCGCTGTTATCCAAACTCTATCAACTATTTGCGTTTAAATAAGGCTTTAATGTTTTAAGAGTTTGGATAACTGAAGGACGATTCAATCTAGATTGATACCAAGTATAGCAGCCAATGAACGATTAGCTGGCATAGTCCATTTCTTTTTTATTGTCTGCGTAACATTGTTTTCAAGGGATTTTATCGCTTCTCTTTTCTGCTTATCGGTAACATCCTGATACACCATCGTTGATGTCAGGCTGGCATGCCCCATCAGCTCTTTGATTTCCACAATATTTATCCCATTTTCACGCCAATGACATGCGGCTGTATGGCGCCAGAGATGCGCATGCATATTATCGGGAATTTCATTGCAGGTGAGTCTTGCCTTATTTGCATGAAGTTTCATTCTTTTGCTTATTGCAGGCTGAGTTAATTTGCATTGCTGTCCATGAACAATTGAGTAAAAGAGATAATCTTCCTGATTAGGAGTTTTTTCATGGAAGAGTTGCATATATCTTTCATACCACTTCATTATTCCCGATTGAAGATATACTGAACGTATTTTACTCCCCTTGCCATGGAGGATGACATATGGGTTCTTGACATCTGTCCTAAGGTCTTTTATTGATAAATCGAATGCACAAGATGTAGTTGAGCAGTCGCTTACTATCAATTATTCTTTTTATGATTTACTTGAAATATGCGGATTTCTGTTCTCAAATCCATTCTGAATGTTACAAAAAGAAATCTCAACCAGCTTGGAATCCCTTTTGGGTAATATCGCCGTTATGGTGGTCGACGGAATAAATCCTGGTGCCGATGGTACCCATTGCCGTATTTCTTCCGTTTTCCACCCCGTCTATTCTCCATCCTCATTACAATATAACAAGCCGCGATATAAAGGAGAACAAATATAAGGATACCCATTTTTATGATACTGTATTTGTTTATACAATTAGTTGAAATTGGGATTTTCTGTCCCGTCCGGAAAAGGACAAGACAGAAAATCAAAGCGGAAATTGTTCATCCGACATACCCGTTCACACATAGTACCAGCAGGATCAATGCCGCGATAAACGGCCCCCACAAAAAGATGACCAGACTGTATTTTGCCTTTGTGACCTGTTTTCTTGTATATCTGGTATCATCCATTACATTCGCCTGCAACTTCTTTTCTACATTGTTTATTTTCATGACTTTTACTTTTTAATTTGTTAGTGAATAAGATTTGTCTATGGGTCAGAAACTATAACAGACACGTGCACTAAGTACGGTGAAGTTTCCGTTCCCGTTCCGGATATACTGGAAGACAGGCTGTATGCTCAGGGATTCATTCACAATCCTGAGCCATGTCACTTCCAGTGACCATTCCCTGCCTTGCAGGAAATCGGCACGCTGCCCTGAAAGTCCAATCCGGTCATTTTCGTCGGTATAGATGCAGCCAAGTTCCGTGTATCTGCGACAACCGCAACGCCTGTCCGTATTTTCCGAATACTGCGCCATCAGACAGATCTCCCTGCCATGTCCTTTCCATACGGATTGCTCCCCATAGACCCACCAGGCACAGCTTACCGTTTTTATCCCCTCCCCGTCATCCGGGAAAATCCTGTTGTGTACGGCGGTTCCGGCAAAATAATTTCCGTGTTCGTACCGGTATCCCAGTTCCGTCATATTGAAGACACCGTCCTTGCGGGGACGGACGAGGAACGGGTTGTCATGCCTGTTCCAACCGTTGTAGCCCTTTCCGTTATACAAGCTGTTTTTCAGCGTCCATCCCCCCAATGTCACGTCGAGGTATACGGTCAGCCCGCTCAGGGGATAGTTGGCAACCGAATAGCTCGCCGATATTGTCGGGAAAATGCCGCAGGAACTGCCGGTGAAAAGGGACGTGCATCCGGAGGTGAAGAAATCCTCGTTGACGTTGCGTACGCCAAGAAACAGACGGGCATTCTTCCACGAATGCATGTACCCCAGCACGGCAATGGCCGCAAAGTTGTTCTCCTCCTCAATATTGGAGAAAGTCTGCCAGTCGTCAATGATGGTCCCGTTTGTCTTTGCCGAATGAATGGTGGCGGCTTCCAGCATGCCGTCCTTCCACAGGGGAAGGTTCATTTCCAGCCGGAGCAGGTTCACCCAGTTGGTCTTATTGTTCATGTCCCACTGCCATTCGGTGGTATACCCACCGCTGAAGACCTGGGCGGAAACGATACAAGGCATCAGACAGCCCATGAAGAGAATCATTATTTTTGATTTCATGGTCGCTACTTTTATCTGCATCTGATTTGTCCGGCAGGGGCAAACCAGACGCAGGGATTAACACTACGATTGATTTTACAGCCAGCGTTTGAACGCACGGATATAGAGCACTTTCAAACCTTGTGTCAATACACAGTAGGAGAGCAGGATACTGACCAGCCACGGGAAATAACTCCAGGGAAGCGGCATCAGTCCGATGGAAGCCCCGAAGGAGGTGAAGGGCACGCAGATACCGATAGCCATAATCGAGAAGGTCATCACCAGTACCGGCCAGGATGCCGTGCTCTGTATGAATGGAATTTTGCGTGTACGTATCATGTGTACGATCAGCGTCTGTGACAGCAGTCCCTCGATGAACCAGCCCGACTGGAACAGGGCGGCGGCTTCGGTACTGTTGCACTTGAAGAACCACCACATCACCACGTAGGTGGCTATGTCGAAGATGGAGCTGATAGGTCCGATCCAGATCATGAAACGGCTCAGGTCGGAGGAGTCCCAGATACGCGGCTTGCGCAGGTATTCCGGGTCCATACGATCGAACGGGATCGTCGTCTGCGAGATGTCATAGAGCAGGTTCTGTATCAGAAGATGGATAGGCATCATCGGTAGGAACGGCAGGAATGCGCTGGCGGCCAGCACGCTGAACATGTTGCCGAAATTGGAACTGGCGGTCATCTTCACGTACTTGATGATATTCCCGAAGGTCTTGCGTCCTTCCAGTACCCCGTCTTCCAGTACCATCAAGTCTTTTTCCAGCAGGAAGATGTCCGCGCTCTCCTTGGCGATGTCCACGGCGGAATCCACGGAAATACCTATATCGGACTCACGTAACGCGGCGGCGTCGTTGATACCGTCGCCCAGAAAACCGACCGTATTCTTCTGCTTCTGCAACAACTGGATGATTTCCACCTTCTGCATCGGTGTCAGTTTGGAAAAGATGTTCCCGTTTGCGACGGCTTCCATTTTCTCTTCCTCGTTCATTTTTTCCAGTTCCGGACCGGTGACGGCTGTCGAAATGTCGATGCCCACTTGTCGTGAGATGGTCTTTACCACCGCATCGTTGTCACCGGAAAGCACCTTAACTTCCACACCGTGCTCGCGCAGCTGGCGGATAGCCTGTGCCGCTGATTCTTTCGGAGGGTCGAGAAATGCAAGATAACCGATGAGCACCATCTCGCACTCGTCCTCCACGGCAAAGTTGTTCTCCTTGTCCAGAAAACTTTTATGGGCGAGGGCCAGCACGCGCATACCCTTATTGTTCATCTCCTCGACTATCCTCTGGGCTTTCTTTCTCAACTCCCTGGTCAGCGGATGTACCTCGCCTCCGAACTCGGCATGAGTGCAGATACCCAGCATCTCTTCCACCGCCCCCTTGGTGATAATCTGGCGCTTGCCCCTGCTGTCCTCCACAACGACCGACATTCTCCGGCGGGTGAAGTCGAACGGGATCTCGTCCACTTTCCTGTATTCATGGCTCAACGATTCGAGTGCCAATTCCTTGACATGCGAGAGTACGGCACGGTCCATCAGGTTCTTCAGTCCGGTCTGAAAATAGCTGTTGAAATAGGCGTGCCGCAGGATACGGTTGTCCCTGTCCTCAGTCCCGTCCGCGTTGATATGTTGTTCCAGTACGATATGGTCCTGCGTCAGCGTGCCGGTCTTGTCGGTACAGAGCACATTCATGGCGCCGAAGTTCTGGATGGCGTTCAGGTCCTTGACGATGGTTTTCTTCCGGGACATGGCCATGGCCCCTTTGGAGAGATTGGCCGTCACGATCATCGGGAGCATCTCGGGGGTCAGACCGACAGCCACGGAGATAGCAAAAATGAACGCTTCCAGCCAGTCGCCCTTGGTAATGCCGTTTACGAGGAACACAAACGGCACCATGATGAGCATGAAGCGGATAAGCAGCAGGCTGACCTTGGTTATCCCCTTGTCAAAGGCCGTGGCGGCACGGTGTCCGGCGATGCTTTTGGCAATGGTTCCCAGATAAGTGTTGTTTCCCGTCTCGAAGACAATTCCCTTGGCTAAACCGCTGACTACATTAGAGCCCATATAACAAATATTGTCCAGCTCGACCACGCTTCCCTTGCGGTACTTCTTTCCCATGACGGTGGGGATCTTCTCTATCGCGTCGGACTCGCCCGTCAGGGTGGACTGGCTGACGAACAGGTCCTTCGACTCGATGAGACGGATGTCGGCGGGAATCATGTCACCAGCGGCAAGCATGACAATATCACCCGGGACCAGCTCCTCGATACCGATTTCACCGTCAGGAACGCCCATGCGTTTCACATAGCAGGTATTCGTCACCATTTTCTGTAACGCCTCGCTCGACTGGTTGGCCTTCCATTCCTGGGTAAAACGCAGGATGGCGCTCAGGACGATCATGGTCGTGACGATAACGATGGATGTCCAGTCCTGGTCACCGGGAGCCGCCATCAGCACGTCCAGCACGAAGGAGATAACGACCAGTGCTGTCAGCACCCCTACAAACGGGTTGATGAACGCCTTGGCGAACATGATGAGCGGCCTCTTCTTTTTCTCGTGCACGATCTCATTTTTCCCGAAAAGGGCCTGCCTTTTTTCCACTTCCGCCCTGCTCAGTCCCATCGATGTGGTCTGGAAATAGTTGAAGACCGATTCATGCGGCTGTACGGCAGCCAGGAAAACTTTTTCGGCGTTGAAGGCGAACTGCGCCTTACGTTTCTTTTTCTTCCACATGTTTCTTTTTTTTAATGGATTAGTACTCTTTTTACCTTTTCGCGCCGCAAAAGTAGCAGGTCTTTCCTCAGACAGGTGTTAGAAAACTATTAGAATGGTATTAGAAAACTATTAGAACCGGCTCTAATGAAATTCTAAGAGGGTTTTAATGGTTTTCTAACACCACGCTCCTGCCATGCCCCTTATTTTTGCATAAAAAAACGGTATGATTCTCTTCACTGATTATTTGGCAAGGCTGGGATGCGCCTTTCTGACAGGCACTTTGATCGGGGTGGAACGGCAGTACCGCCAGAGGAATGCCGGACTGCGTACCAATATCCTCGTTTCGGTGGGAGCCGCGGCATTCACCGTGTTGTCATACTCCATGACATCCGGCAGCGGAGACCCTTCCCGGGTGGCGGCACAAATCGTTTCCGGAATAGGATTTCTAGGTGGCGGGCTGATATTGAAGGACGGGGTGACTGTCAGGGGGCTGAATACGGCAGCCACCATCTGGTGTTCCGCCGCCTGCGGCACTCTTTCGGGTGTGGGGCTGTACAAGGAGTCGGCGGTACTGGTCGCATGTGTGCTGGTTACACATTGCCTTTTCCGCCCCTTATGCCTGTTCTTCGAGAAAAGGACAGCCGGCGTTTTCCATTATTCCATCCGGGTGGAGTGCTCGAAAGAGGTATCGGAAAACGTACGGCAACTTATTATGGATACCTTGGCCTTCGATAAGGACGTGCGGCTGAACTCCCTCTTCTTCAAGGGAGGGGATGAGGGGATTACCGTGTGTTGCGAGATGGAAACACTGGGGGACCACAAGGTTCTGCTCGATCTGGTTGTGGCACGGCTGCGCTCCCGTCCGGGCGTGTCGGGGGCCGGATGGGAGAAACGGGTTTCGCCTCAGGAAGACTTTTAAGTAATGGCCTTGCTCAAACATGAGGGAGTTTTACAATGAAAGTAGTGCCCTTCCCCCGTTCCGAATGTACGGCAATCTCCCCCTCATGCAGGAGGATGATTTTCTGGGCCAATGCCATGCCGATGCCGTGCCCTTCCACGATTCTCTCGCCTTCTCCCCTGTAGAACAGGGTAAAGAGATTCCGCTTGTCGGTCTCGGACATCCCCCTGCCGCTGTCCGACAGGCGGACGATGGTCCATTTGTCCCAGAAAGAAATCTGGACGGAGGAGGCGTTGTTTCCGGAGTATTTGCAGTTGTTCTCGATCAGGTTGGAGAAGGCGATGTTGAGCAGGTACGGATTTCCGGTCACGGTAATCAGCCGTTCGTCGTCCGCCTCTTCCTGCCCGAACAGCAGTTCGATACGGTATTCCGGGTGTACCCTCAGGATCAGCTCCCGGGCATCGAGCAGCAGCTCGTCCAGCCGGACTTCCCGCATACTGATCTGCTCCTTCCGGTAATCCGCCTTGGCAAGGTTCAGCAGCCCGTCAATTAGCCGGGTCATGCGTCCGGCATCCTGAAGTATGTTCCGCATGGACTGTTGGTACTGCTCCACCGTCCGTTCTTTCTGCAGGGAGACGTCCAGTTCGGCGATCAGGGCGGCCAACGGGGTACGCAGCTCGTGAGAGACATTGCTGACAAACATCTTCTGCGAGTTGAAGGATGTTTCCAGACGGTCCAACAAGCCGTTGAAAGCGATACCGAGTTCGCCCAGCTCGTCATTTCTGTTCTTTACCGGAAGCCTCCGGTCGATATGAGAGGCCGTGATGGTTTCCGCCTCGCCCACGATATTCCGTATGGGACGTAACGCGAGCCAGGCAAGGAAATAACCGACGGCAAAAAGCAGGGACAGGACTATAAGGGAGAGGAAAAGCAAGGTTCTCTGTAATTCGGCCAAGTTATCGTAGCCGTAGCCGTCATAGGCCGCGGCCGTAACTACGTACTCCTTTCCACCGAACGGATAGACGATGCCTGTCCCCTGGTACTTACCGATACGAAATTCAACTTCTTTTTTCCGCAGGATGTCGTCTATCATCTCCGGTGTCTCCTTGATGATGTCTATCTGTATGGCGTCATGGTAAAGCATCCTGAAATCGGTCGTGTAAACGGCAACCTCCACCTCGTCAATAAATTTTCTGTTGTTCAGGTAAATGGACTGCATCGTCCGGGCATCCGTCTGTCCAGCCAGGAACAGGTGCGCCTTGGTGACGGCCTCGCTTTTCAGCTCCCTGAAGAACGTTTTGCTGCGCGTCCGTTCGCCGGACAGGTAGACCAGTACCATGCACAGCAGGAAAACGGTGGCCGTCACAGCCGTATTCTTTAACGTAAGCGCCGTTCTTATTTTCATAACGCTATTTGTCTGTCAGGATGAAACCCACCCCGGGCTTGGTATGGATAAGTTTGACATCAAAGTCCCGGTCGATCTTCTTGCGGAGATAGTTGATGTACACGTCTATGAAGTTGGTCCCCGTATCGAAACGGGTATTCCAGACCTTTTCCGCTATTTCAACGCGGCTGATTACCCTCTCCGCGTTTTCTATCATATAGACCAGCAGGTTGTACTCTTTCGGGGAGAGCCTGACCGGAATGCCGTCCCGGCTGACTTCCTGACGTTCCAGATCAACCGAAAGGTCAGCATAGGAGATCCGTTTCACCCGGGAGCCGTCGGATATCCCCTGTCTTTTCAGGAGTGCCTTGACCCTTGCCACCAGTTCACGCAGGTCAAACGGCTTTACCATGTAGTCGTCTGCCCCGACATCGAAGCCTTCCAGCTTGTCATCGGCAGTTCCCAGGGCGGTAAGCATCAGTACGGGAATATGTTCATTGACTTTACGGATCTCCCTGCACAACTCGAAGCCATCCAGTTTGGGCAGGATAATGTCAGAAACAACCAGATGGAAATCATTGGACTGGAAGAGACGAAGTCCCATGGCCCCGTCATATGCGGTCATGATCTGGTATCCGTGTTCTTCCAGACCTATCTTGAGTAGATCGGCCACTCTTTTTTCATCTTCCACTATCAATATCTTCTGCATATATCTGTTGTAATTTGTTTAAGACCCCGGATAACCTACTTGAAGGAAGAGTTCAAGAATCAATGTAAAAGTATGAAATTATCCATTGCCAACCTTCCTGTAACCGTTTTTTTATTATTGTTTTAGACTATTTTACTTTCCGGGTTATACGGAAATGAAGCATTGGTATTTGATAAACTTCCTCGTGTAATCAATAACATATGTTCTTAATATCGTTCTCTCATTTTTTCATTCTATAATTTATTGGTTCGTTAATATTAAAGCTTTGGTTGTATCAATCAAACCAAAGGATGTACAAGGTTTATGGGAACAGATATTTTCCCTCCTAATGGAGCGGATAAAAATAAGCGTCTTCATTTTAGCTTATTATATATCGGTTTGTTACTTATGCGAATCAGTAGTTGAAATCCCTGCTTAATTCAGTTAGTTAAAAAGTTGTTATTCATTAATTATCTCGTTTGTTTACTTCTTAATCTCCTTGAAAATCAGTATATTGAAAAAAACACTCATTATTCTAATCATGATTCCCAAGGAGAAAGAGCTAAAACTTATAAAAATACATATGTACATCTGAGATATTTACCAGTCTTCACAGAAGTTTTACTGCCAGAGATTCAGTAATAGTGCAAATCCTATCTTTACAGACCAGGAACTGCTTACCGTATATCTGTTTTGCGGAGCCTGTCAGCGATACTTCCAAATCAAAGAGATACATACATTCACTGAAGAATATTTGCTCTCATGGTTCCCCAACCTACCTTCTTAGCAGACATTCAACTATCGGTTAAACCTGATGAGTGAGGCAATTAGTGAACTTGTAAAGCATCTCATTACATTCCTTAAATCAGAGGATTGCGATTCTATGACATCACTTATTGACTCTATGCCCATTATTACCTGTGCAGGAAAGAATAAAACAGGAAAGGTAGCTACTGAAATTGCAACCAAAGGATACTGTTCTACAAAGAACAT
>Ga0129317_1000505_pt1 | contig 40607 bp, 40 predicted proteins | sample Cm1ome_FD_94430 | JGI IMG/M metagenome (GOLD analysis project Ga0129317, IMG submission 94430) | Eastern black-and-white colobus group fecal microbial communities from Wisconsin, USA - Cm1105 metagenome | ecosystem: Host-associated > Mammals > Digestive system > Large intestine > Fecal | place... | reverse complement strand
CTTATTGTATGTACGTTGAATGACTGTTTGTCGACATATTGTGGTTTTGTTGTAACGAATCCGAAACCACTGCCTCAGAAAAAAACGCCGCCAAAAGAAAAACCAAGTCCAACGATGAATTCTTCTGACAAATTTGTATCTGAGGAAACTATGAATCTTCTGTTGGATGAGGAACCACTCTGGTTGATTAAGTTGGCTGCATATGTAGAAGGAATCTTTGAACCTGAAAGAAAGTTGGCCAAAATGAAGTCCGAAGTATTTGCCCGAAAATTTAAGTTTATGGAGAAAGAAAAGGTTATCCGAATAAGAAATAGATGTGAAATGTGGAGATTAAGAGGAAAACCGGTGCAAGGGACACTCAGCCTTAATGCAGCATTTATCTTCTTTCAAGATGGCAGTCTTTTATTGAGCCATATAAAACAGGTGAGTGAAATACAGGAAAGAGTAAATATATCTTTTGAGTGTTATGCTTTAGGCGATGGAGCAAAGCTAAATTTGAATCGAGTGATCTTTGATGATACATGGGGAGAAGTTGGCTGTATATCTATGCATAATTCACTTAAAGAAAGCGTGTTTTCAGAAGTGAAAACTTTGGAAATACCAGAGTCGCTTATTTGTTACAATATAAGATGGCATAGTGATAAATTAGAACAAATTCAAGTGGATTCTGGTAACAAAACCCTTTATTCGGAAGATGGAGTGATTTATCGAAAAGACACAGATGAACTTGTATTTTATCCGGGTGGAAAGATTGGGAATGAATTTAAAATACCATATGATTCTGTACATAATTTTGAGATAATGGAGAAGGGCGTATTTGGTAGTTGTCCGAAAACTCTGATTATAGGGAAAGAAGTACGAAGATTAGGAAAAGAAGTGTGGACACTTGGAGAAAGTAGTGGCTTAGCTTTTTTTGATGCAGATAAATTGGAAAAAATAATTTTCCAAGGAGAAAAAGTAATGATTGGACCAGATGTCTTTGAGAATGATAAATTGGAAAGCGGTTTGTACACTATTGATATTGAGTGTCCGACGGATTTCGATTTTGAATATGTGAAGAATGGATGGATAAGATATAGTGCAAATCGATGTGTTCACTGTGGTAAACAGATACCGCTATTACAAGAAAAATGTGCTTGTGGAAAAGCAAAACCTAAAAAATATTCTGATTTACCAAGTGGTTTGAGTTGGAGTTAAAAAGTCGATGTTACCAGAATATGTAAAATTCTATTATGACCGCCTGTCTTTCGATAAAAAGGGTGTATATCTGCAATTTTACAGAGCATTCAGGCAAAGGAAAAAAATTGTGGAAATAACTGCAGCTCCATCGATTCAATTAGAAGATATTGATTATATCATGAGAAGTTTGTATTATGATACGCCCTCTTTTTATTATTTAAATGTTACAGAATATTCCTATAAAAAAACTTTGACGGGATATATAATTTATGTGGAGTATTTGTACACAAATGAGCAGATAGATAAATTTGATCAGCAGCTTTTAGATGGGTTAATAAAGTTTAAAAAACAATACATTCGGGATGATATGTCAGAATATGAAAAAGAACTGGCTATTCATGATTATCTGATACGAACTGTGGAATATGACAGCGAGAGTATAAAAGCAAAAGACGGAAGGCATAAAGAAATATATAATGTCTTAGGTGCGCTTTTAAGAAGAAAAGCAGTATGCATGGGGATATCCTGTGCATTTAAGCTTATATGTGATTTCCTGCGAATTAAATGTTTCGCTGTTCGGGGCAAAACTGTATGGGCGAAAGAAACAGATCCTGGTCATGCCTGGAATATGGTTAAACTTGACGGAGAAACCTATCACGTTGATGTCACATGGGATCTTCGTAGCAAAGGGAAAGATATGAGATGTTGTTATGATTATCTAAATTTGCCGGATCATTTGATTCGATTTAATCATACGTGGTCTGATGATATCTATCCGGAATGTACTGCATTGACTTACAACTATTATTATCGGTACAAATTCTTCGTACGTTCATTAGACAAAATTGCTGATTTTATTTCACATCAATATAAACAGGGAAGACGATACATTGCTTTTAAATATGCCAACGATATGCCTCCGAATGAGGATATCGATGCGGAAATAGAACGAGGCGTCCGTTTAACTCAATATGTTGGTTGTTATCGGAGGTTGATAAATAGGGAAATTCATAATATATATATAGAAATGGATTGAAAATATAGAATTATTAAACTTCAAGAAAGTTTCCCTCAATTTATGAGACTTCTTCCGTAGGGGCTGACATAGAAGAATAAAAAAAGTATTTCGGGTACAGTGGTTTCAACTGTGCCTGTTGTGATATTAAAAAAAGAATCATTTCCATTCATAAAAGAATAGTTGAACAACGTAAACAGTAGATCTACCGGTTACTTTAGAGGAATGGGATTTTGGAACACATTTTAATATGAATGGAGTTATCATCAGAATCAACAGAGGTGATTGACAGCAACTCACTTGGGAAAAACATATCGATCTTTAAAGAAGCACTCATTATTATATACCGCCTTTATTTGATATAAACATTTTATCACGGAAATATGTTCATTTGAAGATGTGAACGGATAATTGCGGAAGAACCCATTTTTAGCGTAATATACAGTTGGGGGGAGAATTCGAAGCTACAAGTATTTCCCAATTAGAAGCGTTTAAGCCTGAGGATGTTGAAAAACTTATAAAATCAATTCCTGACTTTTATAAGCAAGAATATCATGCTGCATATCCACATTTTTTTGAAGTATTAGAGACTCCGAGAGACTCTATGCCGGATAGCATTGATGTCATGGATTTATCCCTTCGCGCATACAATGTTTTGCGCAGAGCCCAAGTAGATATCTTTGTAGATCTTGTGAACAAATCATTGGACGACCTTAGAAAAATCAGGAATATAAATGAGAAAGTACTTGAGGCGATTTGCGAAGAAGCCAAAAATTGGGGAATCGTATTTAAAATCATAGATTAAAAATCTTGACATAGGAACAATGAAAGTATATAATACAAATAAAAAATACGCATTAAGTCATGAGTTTTACGGGCTTAGTGCGTCAAAATGTAACAACAACACTAAGTCGAATATGAGGCTTAGTGTTTTTTTATATGCAAGCCTCAATATCGTAACTACTTAATGCGGGGTTGGGGCTGCATAGAGTCCTCCAACAGAGACCTGATTGCTACTGAGTACATCAGGGGATGGCTTCCGAATGCTGAGTAAAACAAATAAAAAAAGAGTCAAATTAGGAGGAATCTGATTATGAAGAAAATGGTAAATGGTTCAATAAAATGTGATGTAATGGTATTGCCGGAATTTGAATTTTATTCTCAAGTGCCATGTGAATATGAAAAGGATACAATTTCATATGCCGTAGAAAAGTTCTATGCACATTCAACCTTGTATTGCAGCGAATGTACAGTAACGAGTTGGCGAATGCGATTGGAAAAGGGTAAAAAGAATAAGAAGACACGGTGTGTACACCTTGTCCCTACAACTCTTCTGGAACTTCCAGGTGGTTGTGCAAGAATTACCGTTGAAATTGATCCGGCTGGGGTCAAAGTGAAGAAAGTAGAATTACTCAAAATGTTAAGTTCCAAAAAAATTAACTTTATATAAGAGTAAACGGCGGAGAGGACATCCTGGAGATGATCCTTTACCCACGAACTCTACCATTTTAATATGTTTGAAAAACAGACAAATATATTGACAAATATCTATGTAAACGTTAATATATAGATACATAGAAAAGGATAAATACTTAAAAGGAAATGTTTATGAGTATGGATTATATACAGTATTCAAAGATATTTAAAGTTTTTTCTGATCCAAAGCGGTTAAAGATTATTGATATGCTGTCCAACGGAGAGCTCTGTGCGTGCAAAATACAAGAAGAGTTTAATATTACGCAGCCCACTTTATCACATGATATGAAACTGCTTTGTGATGCAGGAATTGTTAATTCTAGAAAAGAAGGAAAATGGATGCATTATTCTCTGAATTTAGAAAAAATGAATGAAATATATAAGAGCATAGGTAAATTAATGATACCGGATGATTTCCAGAAAATAGTTGATTGTGATTGCAAATAAATCACAATTGACACGCATTCGGTAAAAAATGTGTTTGATAAATAGAAAAATTGAAATATATAAATAAAAGGAGAGAAAAAATGAATACACAATTATATGTTTTAACAGGTTTCTTAGGTTCAGGAAAGACAACAGTTTTATTAAGACTTTTGAAAGAATTAAAGGGACACAGGATTGGAATTATTCAGAATGAATTTGGTAAGCTTGGAATTGACGGAACCATTCTACGTAATGATGACATTGAGATGGTGGAAATCAATAGGGGTTCCATTTTCTGTTCCTGTCTGAAATTAAATTTTGTGCAGGCATTGGCAGAGATGGCACAACAGGATTTTGAATATCTGTTTGTTGAGAGCTCAGGCTGGGGAGATCCGTCTAACGTACAGGAGATTTTGGAAGCAGCTAAAATTGTTGCTAATAAAGAATATGATTTTCGTGGTGTCATTTGTTTTGTAGATGCAGTGAACTTCCTGAAACAGGTGGAAGATGAAGAGACAACCTATCGTCAGCTTAAGCATTGTAATCTTGCGGTGATCACAAAAACAGACATTGCAGATGAAGTGCTGATTGGCAAAGTGAATGATAAAATCCGAGAAATCAATCCGGTATGTGAGATAATAAGAAGTGAAAATGGAAAAATGGATTACTCTTTCTTAAAGAAAGATCTGCTCATTTATCAGTGGGCGGAATGTGAGGAGACGACCAATTCGATAGAGACAAAGCCAAAGTCTATTTTTCTGGAATATGACGGACAGGTAGAGAAAGAAAAACTGCATACGTTCCTGGAAAAAATAGCAGCAGATGTGCATCGTGTGAAAGGATTTTGTAACCTGAAAGAAATTGGATGGACACAGGTAGATGTTGTGGGAACACTGATTGATTATAAAGAGTCGGAAGTATTTGAAAAATCACAGCTTGTATTTATTTCCAAAATTGGACCAGCGGTGATTCGAAATATTATGTCCGCATGGGAAACTTGTGTGGGAACAGAAATGAAATTGAAAAATTAGTAGGAGGTAGTTATGGAGATTAAAGTAATCGGTGCCGGATGTGAGAAGTGTGGTAAACTTTATGAAAATGTGCAGGATGCTATAAAAAAAGCAGGGTGCGAAGCTGAAGTTGAAAGAGTTGAGGATTTAATAGAGATTGTAAAACTGGGAGTTATGACAGCACCATCTCTTATGATTGATGGAAAATTAGTGATTTCTGGACGGGTAGCTAAGACAAGCGAGATTGTAAAACTTTTGAAATAGGAGCTTTCGTGCAAGAAATGAAATTTTATAGAAGAAAGAGAGGTCTCTTTTATGCGTGGATGGGATTTTTTCCAAAATCAGATACTTGGAATGAAGTGGCTGAATGAGGTCATCGGATCAGGTCTGTCTGCAATTGGTTTGCATATCTCAAACAGGTGGACCGGCAGTATTCAATTTTTTTTGTATGATGTGATTAAAATTACGATTCTGCTTTGTTTTCTGATTTTTCTGATTAGTTATATCCAGAGTTATTTTCCGCCAGAGAGAAGCAGAAAAATTCTCGGAGGATTTCATGGAATATGGGCGAATATGATTGCAGCATTGCTTGGAACGGTTACGCCGTTTTGTTCATGTTCATCCATTCCGTTATTTATTGGTTTTACCAGTGCAGGGCTTCCTCTTGGAGTTACTTTCTCATTTCTTATCTCGTCGCCTATGGTTGACCTGGGTTCTTTCATGCTTTTGATGAGTATTTTTGGGTGGAAGGTAGCCATTGTTTATGTGGTGCTTGGATTGGTGATTGCTGTTGCAGGCGGAACTCTGATTGAAAAATTTCATATGGAGCAGTATGTAGAGAGTTTTATTTTATCTGCGGGAAAAGTAGATATCGAATCTCCGGATTTGACACAGAAAGACCGCTTTATTTATGCTAAAGATCAGATGGTTTCTACTTTTCAAAAGGTATTCCCTTATATTTTGATCGGTGTAGGTATCGGTGCTGTTATCCACAATTGGATTCCTGAAGTGTGGGTTGAACAGATTCTGGGGGATAACAATCCGCTTGGTGTTGTGCTTGCTGCTATTTTAGGTGTTCCAATGTATGCGGATATTTTTGGAGCGATTCCGATTGCAGAAGCATTGCTTGCAAAGGGCGCATTGCTGGGTGTTGTGCTGTCTTTCATGATGGCTGTGACAACATTGTCTCTGCCTTCCATGATTATGCTTCGTAAAGCGGTAAAGCCTAAGCTGCTGGGTGTTTTTATTGCAATCTGTACAGTTGGAATTATCATTGTCGGATATTTCTTTAATTTTATTCAGCCAATTATTTTATAGAGAAGCGAATGACAGTGTCAGATAAAAGAAATGGAGAGTGAGTAGCCGATAATGGCTGCCTCACTCTCGTTTTGAATTTCCAGTCATACAAAAAGGTTCATTGGACTTTTTTAAGTGAAATTTTATGTAGAAATATTTATTTTAAAATCATCAGTTCCCTTGGAAAATGGGTCAGAATTTCCGTTCCGTTTTCTGTGATGAGGACGGTATCTTCGATTCGGACACCGCCCCATCCCGGAATATAAATTCCAGGCTCCATGGTGATAACGCATCCAGGTTCCATAGTTTTTGTACCATTATTTCCAAGGAATGGTTCTTCGTGGAGATCCAGACCAACACCATGTCCTATGCAGGCATAATAGTATTCTTCATATTTTGCAATGATCTTACGAATGGCAGCATCCGATGTGGCAGTATGTACACCAGGTCCCATATTTTGAACTCCGATTTCCTGTGCTTCTCTTACCATCTCATAAATCTCGCGCTGTTTTTCCGTAGGTTCTCCAACCATGAAAGTACGGGTGATATCGGAAATGTATCCGTTATATTTGGCGCCAAAGTCAATTAAGACGAAATCGCCTTCTTCCACTTTCTTGTCATTCGGTTTACCGTGAAGCAGAGAAGTCTTTGTACCGGAGATTAGAATAGTTTCAAATCCTAAATCCTGTGCGCCGTGCATTTTCATGTTGAATTCTAAAAGTGCACATAATTCACGTTCTGATATGCCAGGTTTAATATATGGAACCAGTTCTTCCAGAGCCTTATCTGCAATTTCACATGCGACACGAAGATTTTCTATTTCTTCCGGGGTTTTCACATAACGCAGCTCTTCGATCATATTGCGGACAGGAACCAGCTCAATTCCATGTGTACTCAACTTTTCTTTCAAATCAGCATATCTATCATAGGTAGTAAAGCGTGCTTCAAATCCCAGACGTTTGATTCCGGCTTTGATACAAACGCCTTCTACAGCTTTGGTAATGCTTCTGTCACAGAAGTGCCAGTTTATAATCTCACATTCCGGACAAGCTTGTTCTGCAAGTTCAACAAAACGCGAATCCGTAATTAGATAATTTCCCTGTGGACAAATGACGGCATAAGCTTCTTCGTCCGGATAGTCGGTGATATAGTTTACGTTAGATTGTTTCGTAAGATAAATACCATCTAAGTTCTGCTCATTCAAAATATTTTGCAGTGTTTCTATTTTGTTCATGTTGATCCTCTTTCTATGATTTGGTTGTTACTGAAAATTTTTATTAAAAATAGTTATACCTCATCTTCGGCACGCTCCTCGTATGGTTCAAATTCACCTGGGAATAAGAAATCTTCTACAATACGGGCACAGTCGGCAACACATCCACGACAGCTTCTGATTCGGTCCGTCACACCATCCGTACCACGAAGTTTTGCACAGGTACAAGTGGTATTCCATTCCTCGAATTTGGCGGCCATATGATTGCCAAGTTCAAAAGTGGAAAATTTACTTCCAGGCTGCTTCAGGTTGGCATCACTGTTTTTCAGACCCGCAAGCATCATCATGGCACATACAGAACCGCAGGTTTCATAACGTTTGGAAATGCCAAGGCCATAGGCTTCACTTGCACGGAAAGCTAAAGTTTCATCCATTCCAAGAAGGTCACAGTAAGTGCATACCACAGCCTGGCAACAGTTGTAACCATTTCTATGTTTCTCTTTTGCAATAGATACTCTTGATTTCATCATCTTTTGTTCACACCTTTCAAAGATAAAACTAGTTTATTTCTATGTCGGTTTATTATATCACACCTCACCGGGCTGAGCAATAAATTGTGGAAATCGTGATAGGAATGAAGTATAATATGGATTATATAAATTATATTTAACAACAACAATATCTGAAAGTGAGGATGAGTTATGACATATCAGGAAATTCTGGAAAATGCCAGAAAAGATATAGGAAAATATTGTAAAGCATGTACTGTCTGTAATGGAAGAGCCTGTGGAAATCAGATTCCGGGTCCGGGAGCAAAAGGAGTAGGAGATACTGCAGTCAGAAATTATAATAAATGGCAGGAAATCCGGGTAAATATGGATACTTTCTGTGAGAATAAATCGATAGACACAACATTGGAGGTGTTTGGACACAGATTTGAATATCCGTTTTTTGCAGGACCTGTAGGGGCTGTAAACCTTCACTACAGCGATAAATATGATGATATCAGCTATAATAAAACATTGGTTTCAGCATGTGCCAAAGCCGGAATTGCAGCTTTTACCGGAGATGGAACGAATCCGCTGGTGATGGAAGCTGCGACAAATGCGATCAAAGAATGTGATGGCATGGGTGTTCCGACAGTAAAGCCGTGGAATATAGATACAATTAAAGAAAAGTTAGCACTGACTGCAGCTGCAGGTTCCTTTGCGGTTGCTATGGACATTGATGCAGCAGGGCTTCCGTTTCTTAAAAATATGACGCCACCGGCAGGAAGCAAGACGGTAGAGGAAATGGCAGAAATTGTTCGTATGGCAAAAGTTCCGTTTATTGTAAAAGGAATTATGACAGTGAAGGGTGCTATGAAAGCGAAAGAAGCAGGTGCAGCAGCGATTGTTGTATCAAATCATGGCGGAAGAGTGCTGGATCAGTGTCCGGCGACTGCGGAAGTGTTGGAAGAGATTGTGGAAGCTGTTGGCGGAAGCATGAAAGTATTTGTAGATGGTGGAATTCGTTCAGGAACAGATGTGTTTAAAGCACTGGCATTAGGGGCAGATGGTGTTTTGATTTGCCGACCGTTCGTAACTTCGGTATATGGTGGAGATGAAGAAGGTGTAAGAACATATATTGAAAAAATCGGTGGAGAATTGAAAGATGCAATGCAGATGTGCGGAGCACACAGTCTGGATGAAATTACAAGAGATATGGTGAGAATTCCCGGGAAATAAAGCTTGAAAAAGGAAGATATGTCAAGTATAATAGCGCAGTCTGACAAAAAAGAAAGAAAAAGGGAGAAAAGAGATGAGCAAAAACGACAGTTGTAGTGTAAATAATATCTACAAATTAGACGGACGAGTTCCGATAGTAAAAGCAATTCCATTTGGGCTTCAGCATATTTTGGCAATGTTTGTTGCCAACCTGACTCCAATTACAATTATTGCAGGAGCAGGAGGACTTGCGCAGGCAGAGATTGCAGTACTTCTGCAGAATGCAATGTTTGTGGCCGGAATTGCAACGTTGATTCAGTTGTATCCGATATGGAAGATCGGCTCCAAACTCCCTATCGTCATGGGAGTGAGCTTTACCTTTGTTACAGTACTTTGCACAGTAGCTGCAAATTACGGATATCCGGCAGTGATCGGCACGGTGATTTGTGGCGGTATTTTTGAGGGAATAATTGGTTTGTTCGCGAAATATTGGAGAAAAATTATTGCTCCGATTGTAGCGGCATCAGTTGTTACTGCAATTGGTTATTCATTATTTACGGTAGGTGCCAGATCTTTCGGTGGCGGATATACGGAAGAATTTGGTTCAGCATCGAATTTATTATTGGGAGCAATTACACTGATTGTCTGTCTGTGCTGGAATATTTTTGCGAAAGGATATTTGAAACAGTTATCTGTGCTTGCAGGACTGATCGTTGGATATATCGCAGCAATTGCAATGGGAAAGGTTGATTTGTCGGTTATTTTTTCAGAAGGATTTCTGTCCTTACCGAAGTTCTTACCGTATCGTCCGGAATTCCATGTTGGAGCGATCTTTTCTGTTGCTATTATTTTCATGGTATCTGCCGCGGAGACGATCGGAGATACAACAGCTATGGTATCGGGTGGTCTTGACAGAGATATCACATCAGAAGAAATTTCGGGTTCTTTAGCCTGTGATGGATTTGCATCGGCATTTTCTGCTTTATTCGGATGTCCTCCGGTAACCTCATTTTCGCAGAATGTGGGGCTTGTGAATATGACAAAGGTAGTAAATCGTTTTACCATCGCAACCGGAGCCGGCTGTATGATCTTAGCAGGACTTTTGCCGCCGGTTGGCAACTTTTTTGCATCACTTCCGGAATCTGTGTTAGGCGGATGTACGATTATGATGTTCGGAACAATTATGGTCTCCGGTATTCAGATGATTGCAAAAGCAGGATTTACACAGAGAAATATTACAATTGCAGCATTATCACTTTCTGTTGGTATCGGATTTACCGCTACAAGCGAGATTGATTTGTGGAGAATTTTTCCGGAAGTAGTGCAGTCTGTATTTTCGGCAAATGTTGTAGCAGTAGTATTTGTAGTGTCTATTATATTAAATTTTATTCTTCCGCAGAACATGGAAGTAGAGAAGGAAACAGAATAACATTAGAGAGTTTTGGAGGTCAAACATGCTGCAGATAAAACAATATGTGAAAGTGACAAGTCTGGATGAGGCATATGAGTTAAATAAAAAGAAGAGTAATGTTATCATCGGAGGGATGCACTGGTTAAAAATGAGTTCTAAATCGGTCGGAACAGTCATTGATCTCTCAGGTCTTGGACTTGACGAGATTGTAGAGACAGAGAGTACTTTTGAAATTGGCTGTATGGTATCTTTGCGTCAATTGGAGACACATGAGGGATTACACGCATATACTATGGGCGCTATGAGAGACGCTGTGAAAGATATCGTAGGGATTCAGCTTAGAAACACAGCTACGGTTGGCGGTTCTATTTTTGGAAGATACGGTTTTTCAGATGTTCTTACTGTATTTATGGCGCTGGATGCTTCAGTAGTATGTTATAAAGCAGGAGAAATTTCACTGAAAGAGTATGCAAAGAAAAAAGCGGACAGAGATATTTTGGTGAAACTTGTCATAAAGAAACAGCCGCTTCGCATTGCATATCTTGCACAGCGGCATGCACGGACGGACTTTGCAATGCTGACATGTGCAGTCTGCTTTGCCGATGGCATGTGGAGAGCAGTTCTTGGGGGAAGACCGGAAAAAGCGGAGATGGTTATGGATGAAGAAAAATTGCTTACAAACGGAATATCCGTAACGGAAGCGCAGGCAGAAGCATTTGGAAAATATGTGGCAGAACAGTTGGAATTTGGCTCAAATATGAGAGGAAGCGCAGAATATCGAAAAGAGATCGCAGCGGTACTTGTAAAGAGAGCTTTGCTGACAGCAGGAGGAAATGCTTAGTATGGAACTGAAATTTATATTAAATGAGAAAAATGTTGTGACAGAAATAGAAGCAGACAGCCTGTTGATCGATGTCGTAAGAGATCTGGGATGTCTCAGTGTGAAAAGAGGCTGTGAAACATCAAACTGTGGTCTGTGCACTGTATTTGTAGAGGATAAGCCGGTACTGTCATGTTCTGTTCTAGCGGCCCGGGTGGAAGGTCAGCATGTGACCACACTGGAAGGACTGCAGGAAGAAGCGGCAGACTTTGGAGCATTTATTGCAGACCAGGGAGCAGAACAGTGTGGTTTTTGCAATCCTGGATTTATTATGAATGCAATTGCCATGTTCCGTGAAAATCCACATCCGGATGATGAAGAGATTCTGGCATATTTATCAGGAAATCTTTGTCGTTGTTCGGGATATGAAGGTCAGCTTCGTGGAATCAAGGCATATCTGGAATTCAAAGATTCTCAGAAAGGAGAAGCTTAAGATGCGTGTGGTAAATAAACCTCTTCGAAAAAAAGATGCGATGGCACTTGTGACGGGAAAACCTGTGTATACCGGAGATATGATTGATAAGAATGCATTGGTAGTGAAGATTCTTCACAGCCCACATGCAAATGCAATGATCGAAGATATCAATATCGCCATAGCTATGAAAGTTCCGGGAATAGAAGCCATTTATACATATAAAGATGTGCCGCAAAAACGATTCACTATGGCGGGACAGACCTATCCGGAACCAAGTCCGTATGACAGACTGATTCTGGATCAGCATGTACGTTTTCATGGAGATGCAGTGGCAATCGTTGCCGGTGAAAATGTGAAAGCAGTCGATAAAGCGCTGAAACTTATCAAAGTAAAATATGAGATACTTCCGGCAGTGGATGATTTCCGGACAGCGCTGGATAATCCGATTCTGGTACATCCGGAAGACAACTGGATCGCACATTGTCCGGTTGGTGCGGATAATAAAAGAAATCTCTGCGCACAGGAAGTGGATGAAAACGGAAATATCGAAAGTGTATTTGCTGACTGTGATATTGTTCTGGACAGAACATATCACACGAAGGCAAACAGTCAGACACCGATGGAAACTTTCCGTACTTATACATATATGGATACGTATGGAAGACTGAATGTACTTAGTTCAACACAGATCGTATTTCATTTGAGAAGAATTCTGGGACAGGCTCTTGACATCCCGAAATCTAAGATTCGTGTTATGAAACCTCGTATCGGCGGTGGATTTGGGGCAAAGCAGACTTCGGTGACAGAAGTATTTCCGGCATTTGTTACATGGAAGACTGGAAAACCTGCGTACATTGAATTTGGCCGGCAGGAGAGTCAGACTGCAGGAAGTCCACGTCATGAGATGGAGATGCATGTACGTATTGGTGCCATGAAGGATGGACGTATTCGTGGAATTGATTTACATACGCTTTCTAATACCGGAGCCTATGGAGAACATGGGCCAACAACTGTAGGGTTGTCCGGACACAAGTCTATTCCTTTATATAATAAATATCAGGAAGCTTATCGTTTCAGCTATGATGTGGTTTATACAAATGTGCAGTCAGCAGGAGCTTATCGTGGATATGGAGCAACACAGGGATTATTTGCAGTAGAAACGATTGTAAATGAACTTGCGGCAGAGCTTCAGATGGATCCGGTTGCACTTCGCGAGATGAACATAGTGCGTGAAGGTGATATCATGCCTGCATACTATGGGGAACAGACGAATGCCTGCGCGCTTGACCGTTGCCTGAAAGCGACGGCAGAGCGTATGGGTTGGAAAGAAAAATATCCATGTAAAGATATGGGAAATGGTAAAATCCGAAGTGTTGGTGTGGCAATGGCCATGCAGGGATCAAGTATTTCCAATTGTGATATCGGAGGCGCTACGATAAAGTTAAATGACGATGGATTTTATGCGCTTACGATTGGTGCGGCAGATATGGGAACCGGATGCGATACCATTCTTGCACAGATAGCTGCGGAAGTGATGGACTGTGATTATGAAGATATTATTGTGTATGGGGCAGATACAGACAGTTCTCCGTATGATTCAGGTTCTTACGCATCATCTACCACGTACCTGACTGGAAACGCGGTAGCGAAAGTCTGTATGCAGCTACGTGAAAGTATCCGGAAAATTGGTGCTTCCATTATGAAATGTGCCGTGGAAGATACAGAATTTGACGGCAAAAAAGTTTATCGTATAGAAACAAAAGAAAATGAGGTAAATGAAGTTTCATTAATCGATATCGCAACCGCGTCGATGGTAAATAATAATTATGAAACACAGTTTACTGCTACATTGTCTTCTCCTGTTTCACCGCCACCATTTATGGTAGGAATGGCAGAGGTGGAGATCGACAAAGAAACGGGCGAAATCAGAATGATTCATTATGAATCGACGGTAGACTGTGGAACACCGGTCAATCCGAATCTCGCAAGAGTTCAGGCAGAAGGAGGTATTGCGCAGGGGATTGGAATGGCACTTTTTGAGAATATTACTTATGGTAAACATGGCGAGCTTTTTGAAAATTCTTTTATGCAGTATAAGATTCCGACTCGTCAGGATGTGGGAAGAATTTCCGTGGAGTTTGAGGCAAGTTATGAGCCAACCAACGTATTTGGTGCTAAATCCATCGGTGAAGTGGTTATTAATACACCGGCACCAGCGATTGTGCATGCGATTCATAACGCGACAGGTCTGTGGGTCAGAGAACTTCCGGTTACTCCGGAGAAGATTTTGAAAGGAATCAAAGAACAGGGAAAAAAATCAAACGATTTCGCATAAAAAATTTGTTAAATATTGTAAAAAAACGGCAAATTATATGTTAAATCTATGTAGAATCCTACAATTGAAAAAAAATGTCAAAAAAGCTATTATGAATATGGTTGCAAAAAATTATATGCATTATAGTATTTATGGTTTTTAAAGGAGAACTAAATAATGGAAGCGATTTTGACGATAATCAAATTACTTGGTGGGCTGGCGATGTTCCTTTATGGAATGGAGATTATGGGGGATGGCCTGAAGCAGGGATCCGGTGCCGCACTGAAAAATGTTCTTGGCAAACTGACCCACAATGTATTTGTTGGACTTTTGACGGGCGCGCTTGTTACTGCAGTCATTCAGAGTTCCACAGCGACAATCGTTCTGACGGTAGGTCTGATCGGAGCTGGAATCTTAAATTTACAGCAGGCGGTAAGTATTGTCCTGGGGGCAAATATCGGTACAACAGTAACGGCACAGATCGTTCGTCTTATGGATATTGATTCCACAGGGAATGTCGTATTGGAGTTTTTTAAACCGGATACGTTGGCACCTTTGGCACTTATCATTGGTATTATCCTGTTTATGTTTGTGAAAAAAAGTGCCAGTAAAAATGTGGGAATGATTGCACTTGGGTTTGGAATTCTTTTTACCGGTCTCATTTCAATCACTGCTGCCGTTGAGCCATTGTCTGAATCGCAGGCATTTATTGACGTTTTATCTTATTTTACAGACATGCCAATGCTCGGGATCGTTGTCGGTCTTGTGCTGACTGTCATTGTACAGAGTTCCTCTGCTATGGTCGGAATCGTACAGGCATTATCATCGACTGGTGTGATAACATTTGAACTTGTCTATCCGATCATTATGGGTATTAACCTTGGTACTTGTGTAACAACCGCGTTAGTATGCTCTATTGGTTCATCAAAAGATGCAAAGCGAGTTGGCATTGTTCATATTATTTTCAACAGTATTGGTACAGTTCTTTTTATGATAGGAATGACATTGATCAGAAATGCAGGATTTATGCCAAATTTGTGGGAAAGTGTTGTAAATAGTGGCGTAATCGCCAATTTCCAGACATTGTTTAATCTGATTACTGCCGTTGCACTTCTTCCGTTCACGGGTCTGCTTGTGAAAGCAGCATGCATGATTGTAAAAGATGAAGAAGAGGAAGAAGAGGAACTGTATCCGGAACTGGCAGCATTAAACAAAAAATTGATGAATGTTCCTGCAGTTGCACTTGGTGAAGCAAAAAATCTTGCTGTCATGATGGCTAATGTAGCGAAAGATAATCTGGCGCTCAGTTTAAAACAGTTGAAAAAATATGATGAAAAAAGAACGGAAACGATTTTGGCAGAGGAAGAACGTCTGGATCGTTTTACGGATAAATCAGATAACTATCTGATTAATTTATCAGCACAGATTGAATCAGACAGTGATCATAGACAGTTGAACGTACTGATGCAGTCCATTCGTGATATCGAACGTATTGGTGATTATGCAACGAATTTTGATGAAATGGGTAAAAAATTATTTGACACAGAATGTGCATTTTCAAAAACAGCACTTCAGGAAATTGAGATTCTCGGAGATGCAGTATTAGAAATTATTCGTCTTACGATTGAAGCACTTGACAGTGAAAGCGAATATATCATCAGACGAATTGAACCATTAGAAGAAGTAATCGATGATATGGTTCTCTTATTAAAGAATCGTCATACCTCGCGCCTGTGCAAGGGAAAATGTTCCATCGATGCAGGAATGGTTTACATGGATGCATTGATTAATTTTGAGCGTGCGGCAGATCATTGTTCGAACATTGCAATGCAGCTGCTTTCGAAGGATGATGAAGAGATCATGAAAAATCATCACCGTTATTTGGAAGAACTTCATATTTCCAATGATGAGTCTTATCTTGCAGAGCATGAGAACAGAAAAGCACAATATATTGGTGCGATTGAAAGTATATAAGATACAAAAAGATACGAAAAATACCTCGATACCACAATGGTGGCAGCGAGGTATTTTTTTAGATGACTACTTGGCTAAAACAAAAATATGTGATAGAATACATCCTTATATGATGTAAAAAATACTTTGGAAAAAAGTGAATAATTAGGATACTTGAGAGATGAGGAGGTAGCGTATGTTACAAAAATTTAAGTCGAAATTCATTGGTGACAGGGATTTTTACCGTAAATTGTTTATACTGGTATTTCCGATTATTATTCAGCAGGGAATTACCTGTTTTGTAGGTCTTGTGGACAATGTCATGGTGGGACGGCTCGGGACGGAATCCATGTCAGGGGTTGCGATTGTCAACCAGTTGATTAATGTCTTTAACCTTGCTATTTTTGGTGGAATTTCAGGAGCATCCATTTATGGTGCTCAGTTTTTTGGCAAAGGAGATCAGGACGGAGTCCGGTTTGCTTTTCGATTTAAAATTTTATTTAGTGTAGTTGTTACAATTGTGGCGATTGCGGGATTTATTGTCTGGAAGGAACCATTGATTGCATTGTTCCTTACAGAGTCTGAATCAGGTGGTGATATTGCCTATACATTATGTGAGGCAAAGGACTATCTGAAAAATATGCTGATCGGGTTGATACCATTTGCGTTTTCTCAGACTTATGCAAGTACTCTGCGTGAGACTGGGGAGACTTTTTCTCCGATGGTGGCAAGCTGTATCGCGATTCTTTTGAATCTGGTCTTAAATTATTGTCTGATTTTCGGAAATTTTGGCATGCCAAGACTGGGAGTTGTGGGTGCTGCGATTGGAACGGTTGTGTCCCGCTATGTGGAAGCGATATTCCTGATTGTGCGCACACAGATTTACAGAGAAAGATTTGTCTTTATCCAGAAGGCCTTTCGTTCTTTCTATATTCCATTTGACATTGTCAAAAAGGTTTTAATTACAGGAAGTCCTCTGATTTTAAATGAAATTCTCTGGAGCGTCGGAATGACTGCAATCAATCAGAGTTACTCGACCAGAGGACTTAGTGTTGTAGCGGCGACCAATATTACATCAACGGTATGGAATTTGTTCTCCGTAGTTATGTTCGCGATGGGAACGGCAGTTTCGATTGTTGTCGGGCAGCTTCTGGGAGCAAACCGTATTGAGGAGGCAAAAGATACGGATAATAAACTTTTATTTTTTACAGTGGTACTTCACGTTTTCATCGGAGGAATTATTATTTTGACTGCACGCTATGTTCCGGAAATTTATAATGTAGAGCCTGAAGTAAAGATGCTTACGACCAGACTTTTGATAGTTGCCGGTGCTGCACTTCCTATTCATGCATTTGCGCATGTTACATATTTTACCTTACGTGCCGGTGGACAGACCTATGTTACCTTTTTATTTGACAGCCTTTATACATGGATTGTTCCACTTCCGCTGGCATTTTTCCTCTGCAGAATGACTGCATTTCCGATTGTCACCATTTACTTTTGCGTGCAATTTATTGATGGAATTAAAGTTGTCATCGGAACATTGCTGTTGAGATCCGGAATCTGGGCAAAGAGAATTGTGGTGGAGTAGAAAAATGAAATTTTATTTAGCACCAATGGAAGGGATTACCGGATATGTATATCGCAATGCATATCAAAAATACTTTGAACCATTTGATAAATATTTTTTGCCATTTATTTCTCCAAATCCGAAAGGAAAATTTGCCCCATGGGAGGAGGCGGATCTCCTGCCGGAGCATAATCAGGGTATGTATGTGGTTCCGCAGATTCTCACGAATCGGTCAGAAGAATTTATAAATACAGCAAGAGAATTAAAGCGGTATGGTTACAATGAAGTGAATTTGAATCTGGGTTGTCCATCCAAAGGTGTGGTGGCAAAATTCCGTGGCTCGGGGTTCCTTGCAAAGCCAGAAGATCTGAATAGGTTTTTAGAAGAAATATTCGAGCATCTTGATATGAAAATCTCGATTAAGACACGCAGTGGGAGATGGGATGCGGATGAGTTTGAGGAACTTCTGGAAATTTATAATAAATATCCGTTGGAAGAGCTTATCGTACATCCTCGGGTGCAGAAAGATTACTATGGAAACAGGCCGAATCTGGCAGCTTTTCGAATCGCATACACGGAGAGTAAAAATCCAATTTGTTACAATGGTGATCTCTTTACAAAAGAAGATTTTGTAAAAATTATAGAAGCATTTCCGGCAGTTGATCGTGTAATGCTTGCCCGCGGGGTATTGCGGGATCCTCAGCTGAATGGAAAAATCAAAGGGAAAAAAGATTTGACGATGGAAACATATCGGCAATTTCATGATGATTTATTTCATGGATATTTTTCAACGATTCAAGGGGAAAAGAATGCTGTTTTTAAAATGAAAGAAATCTGGGGATATTTAAGATATAGTTTTGATGCAAAAGAAGAGATAGTAAGGCAAATTTGGACAGCAAGTGATAAAGCAGGCTATGAAAAAGCAATAGATGATTTTTTTAGAAATGTACAATTAAAAGAATGAGGGTAGAAGAATGAAAAAATTAAATGCAAAAAGTACAATTATGCTGTTTCTTACAGCACTGATCTGGGGTCTGGCTTTTGTGGCGCAAAGTGTGGGAATGGATTATATTGAACCATTTACATTTACCTGCGTCCGTTCGATCATCGGAGGGTTTGTGCTGATTCCATGTATCTGGTTTCTTAATAGAATGGATACGAAAAATAAGAAAACAGAAAAGAAAAAGATGACGACAGAAGAGAAGAAACAATTATTGATCGGTGGAATCTGCTGTGGTCTTGCACTTGGGATTGCAAGTAATTTTCAGCAGTTTGGGGTAAAGTATACAACGGTGGGAAAGGCCGGATTTATCACTGCGCTTTATATTGTTCTGGTTCCGATCTGTGGGATATTTCTTAAGAAAAAAGTGGAAGCTCGAATCTGGATCAGCGTTATAATCGCTGTGGTTGGATTGTATCTACTTTGTATTACAGAATCATTTTCTATTGGAAAAGGAGACTTTCTGGTACTCCTCTGTGCATTTTGCTTTACGATACATATTCTTGTGATTGATTATTTTTCACCAAGAGTAGTAGATGCGGTTATGCTTTCCTGCATCCAGTTTTTTACTGCGGGACTCTTTTCAGCAGTTTTCATGTTTCTGTTTGAACATCCTGCTGTGGAAAATATCATTGCAGCAGCCGGACCGCTTCTGTATGCCGGTGTCCTTTCGTCAGGTGTGGCATACACCCTTCAGGTTGTGGCACAAAAAGATGCGGATCCGACCGTGGCATCTCTGATTCTCAGTCTGGAATCGGTATTTTCCGTGCTGGCAGGATGGGTGATTTTAGGACAGGCTCTTTCAGTAAAAGAACTGGTGGGATGTGCCCTCATGTTTGGCGCGATTATTCTGGCACAAATATCACAGAGAAGTGTCGAGGAGTCAAAATAAATTATCTTCCCTTTTATAGGCGAATATGGTATACTAGGCTATAGGTATGCGAAAGTATCTTAAAAAAAGAAACAGGAGCAAAGACGAATGAAAAGAGTACTTTTAAAATTAAGTGGAGAAGCCCTTGCAGGCGATAAAAAGACAGGATTTGATGAAGCAACATGCATTGGTGTTGCGAAGCAGGTGAAACAGCTTGTTGATCAGGGAATCCAGGTGGCAGTTGTAACCGGCGGCGGGAATTTCTGGCGTGGAAGAACAAGTGAGACGATTGACCGGACAAAGGCAGATCAGATTGGAATGTTGGCAACGGTTATGAATTGTATCTATGTATCGGATATTTTTCGATATGTGGGAATGAAGACGGAAGTATTTACTCCATTTGTATGTGGTGCTTTTACATCACTGTTTTCCAAAGACGCTGCAGTAGAGGCAATGAATCAGGGAAAAGTAGTTTTCTTTGCAGGCGGAACGGGACATCCGTATTTTTCAACAGATACCGGTGCGGTTCTCCGTGCAATTGAAATTGAAGCGGATACAATGCTCTTAGCCAAAGCAATTGATGGAATTTATGACAGTGATCCGAAATTGAATCCGGAAGCAAAGAAATACGACGAAATTTCCATTCAGGAAATGCTCGATAAGAAATTGATGGCGGTGGATCTTACAGCTACGATCATGTGTCTGGAAAATAAGATGCCAATGCTGGTGTTTGGATTGAATGAAGAGAACAGTATTGTAGAGACAGTGAGCGGTAATTTTAACGGAACCAGAGTGACCGTGTAAGAACGCTGATATAGATATATAGGAGGAAAGATTTATGAATGAAAGATTAAAAGTTTACGATGAAAAGATGCAGAAAACTCTGAAAAGTTTAGATAGTGAGCTGGGAACAATTCGTGCAGGACGTGCAAATCCAAAGGTGCTCGATAGAATTATGGTAGATTATTACGGAACACCAACTCCACTCCAGCAGGTTGGAAATATTTCCGTTCCAGAACCACGTCTGATTCAAATTCAGCCATGGGAAAAGAAACTGATCCGTGAAATCGAAAAAGCAATTCAGATGTCTGATCTGGGAATCAACCCGACAAATGATGGTTCAGTGATCCGTCTTGTATTTCCGGAGCTGACAGAAGAACGAAGAAAAGAACTCGCTAAGGATGTTAAGAAAAAAGGTGAAGCAGCAAAGGTAGCTGTTCGTAACATTCGCCGTGATGGAAATGATGTTTTCAAGAAATTAAAAGGTTCAGAAGTATCGGAAGATGAAATCAAGGATTTAGAAGAAGAACTTCAGAAGATTACAGATAAATATATCAAAGAAGTTGATAAAGCTGTAGAAGCAAAATCAAAAGAAGTTATGACTGTATAATGAAGAAGAGGTGGAGGGGCAGCAAATTCTGCCCCTCTTATTTACGCGAAGGCATAAGGTGAACGGAAATGCTTGCATTTCCATTCGCTGCCGCATACAATCCCGGAACGTGTCTTTTGGCACTTTCGGTGATTATATTGATTTGGAAGGGATGTTTATGAAAGTACCACAACATATAGCAATTATTCTTGATGGAAATGGCCGGTGGGCGAAAGCAAAGGGGATGCCAAGAAATTATGGACATACCCAGGGAAGTAAAAATGTGGAAAAAATTTGTGAAGCGGCGGCAAAAATGGGCATAAAATATCTTACCGTTTATGCGTTCTCTACGGAAAATTGGAAAAGACCTGAGAGCGAAGTGACTGCGCTGATGACAATTTTACGAAATTATATGAAGACTTGCATCAAGACTGCACAGAAAAATCACATGAAAGTCAGAGTCATTGGAGATATGGCCGGACTGGACGATGATATACGCACAAGGATTATAGAACTTGAAGAAGCAACGAAGAATAATGACGGATTGAATTTTCAGATAGCAATCAATTATGGAAGTCGTGACGAGATCGTTCGTGCGATGAAGAAAATGGCGCTTGATGTCAGAAATGGGAAAATTAATGTGGAAGATATTTCGGAAGACTCATTCGAAACTTATCTGGATACACATGGAATACCGGATCCGGATCTGCTGATCCGTACCAGCGGGGAACTTCGTCTTTCGAATTATTTGTTGTGGCAGCTTGCATATTCAGAATTTTATTTTACAGATGTTCCATGGCCAGATTTTACAAAAGAAGAATTGGAAAAGGCTATCGAACAATATAATGATAGAGACAGACGCTATGGAAAGATTAAGGAGGAATCATAATGTTCAAAACAAGATTAATCAGCGGAATTATTCTGGTTATCATTGCTCTTGTTACCATCATATCCGGTGGACCGATTTTATTGGGAACGTTGATGCTGGTCAGCTTGATTGGCTTAAATGAATTATATAAAGTTGTAAAAATGGATAAAACAGTATTAGGTGGTGTTGGATATCTGACAACAATACTATATTATCTGCTTTTGTTTTTTGAAATAAACTATGACAGTATGTTCTTTGTGATTGGGGTGCTGATTGCCGTGATGGCGGTCTATGTTTTTGCATTTCCGAAATATGTTTCAGAACAGGTTGTGACTGGATTCTTCGGTGTGTTTTATGTATCGGTAATGCTGTCATTTATTTACCAGACACGTACGGTGGAAGATGGTCTGTTCCTGGTTGCACTTGTATTTCTCTGCTCGTGGGGCTGTGATACTTGCGCATATTGTGTAGGTGTATTGATTGGAAAGCATAAGATGGCGCCAAAGCTCAGCCCGAAGAAATCGGTGGAAGGTGCAGTCGGAGGTCTTGTGGGAGCAGCTCTTCTTGGTGCACTGTATGCGCTGGCGATCAATAAATGGGGAAGCGCATCTGCCACACCGGCCAGCTATGCTGTGATTTGTTTCATCGGCGGCATGATATCCATGATAGGCGACTTGGCTGCATCGGCAATTAAAAGAAACCATGATATCAAAGATTACGGGAAGCTGATTCCCGGGCATGGAGGTATTCTGGACAGATTTGACAGTGTAATCTTTACAGCGCCTGTCATCTATTATCTTGTGACTGTCCTTAGGTAATTGGAGGTTAAGAATGAAGAAAATAGCAATCCTTGGGTCTACTGGTTCGATAGGAACACAGACTCTGGAAATTGTAAGAGAAAATAAAGATATTGAAGTACTTGGGCTTGCTGCGGGAAATAATATTATATTGTTAGAAAAGCAAATCCGAGAATTTAAACCTTTGAAAGTTGCTGTATGGAGCGAAGAAAAGGCATTGCAGTTAAAGCGGAATATTGCAGACCTTAATGTAGAAGTTGTGAACGGAATGGATGGACTTCTTGAAATCGCGACAATGGAAAATACGGAAATTCTTGTGACGGCAATCGTAGGGATGATTGGAATACGACCTACCATTGCGGCAATTAAAGCTGGCAAAGATATTGCACTTGCGAACAAAGAAACTCTGGTCACGGCAGGACATATTATCATGCCGCTTGCAAAAGAATGTGGTGTGAAAATTCTTCCGGTGGACAGCGAACACAGTGCGATCTTTCAGTCATTACAAGGAAGCCGACATGGGGAAATACACAAGCTTCTCCTTACTGCGTCCGGCGGCCCTTTCCGTGGAAAGAAGGAAGAAGATTTATTAAATATCCGTGTCGAAGATGCGCTGAAGCATCCAAACTGGACGATGGGACAGAAGATTACCATAGATTCTTCCACTTTGGTAAATAAGGGATTGGAAGTAATGGAAGCAAGATGGCTGTTTGATGTGGCTATTGATGATATTCAGGTTGTAGTACAGCCACAGAGTGTCATTCATTCCATGGTTGAATTTGTGGATGGGGCAGTGATCGCTCAGCTTGGAACACCGGATATGAAGCTTCCAATTCAGTATGCATTATATTATCCGGAAAGAAGATTCCTTCCGGGGAACAGACTGGATTTCTGGAAAATCAGACAAATCGATTTTGAAAAACCAGATGTGGATACATTCTATGGACTTAAATTGGCATATGAAGCGGGAAGAACCGGTGGAACGCTCCCAACGGTATTTAATGCTGCCAATGAACTGGCTGTCAACCAGTTCCTGAAACGGGAAATCAAATATCTGGAGATTATCGAAATTATTGAAGATTGCATGAGAGCACATAAAGTAATCGAAAATCCTACAGTAGAACAAATACTGGATACAGAAGCAGCGACTTATGAAAGAATTCTTAGCAGGAGGTAAAAGATGGGGATCGTAATAGCGATTTTATTATTTGGATTCATTGTGTTTTTTCATGAGCTTGGACATTTTCTTCTCGCAAGAAAGCATGGAATCCGAGTAGACGAATTCTGGATTGGAATGGGACCAACTTTAGTGCATAAGACAATCGGGGATACAGACTACTGCCTGAAATTACTTCCGATTGGAGGCGCTTGCATGATGGGAGAGGATGACGCTGAAGATTTTTCAGAGGGAAGCTTCAACAGTAAATCTCCACTTCAAAGAATTTCTGTGATTGCCGCCGGACCGGTATTTAATTTTATTCTTGCATTTATTTGTGGATTTATTTTCATTTGCTGTGTGGGAATTGATAAACCGGTCATCAGTGGTGTAACAGAAAATATGCCGGCTGCGCAGGCAGGCCTTCAGGCAGAAGATGAAATCGTGAAAATCAATGGAAAAAATATTCATCTTTTCCGCGAAATTTCGCTGTTTAATATGACACATGCAGGTGAGAAGATGGAGATCACTTATGAGAGAGAAGGCGAGAGATATACTGTCAGTCTCACTCCAATCTATGATGAAGCATCCGGTTCCTATCTGATGGGTGTTTACAGTAATGGTTATGAGAAAGGCTCTGTTGGAGAAATTCTTCAGTATAGCTTTTATGAAATTGAGTATTGGATAGAGATGACACTTGACAGTTTGCAAATGCTGTTTACGAGGAAGGTTGGCATGGATCAGCTTGCCGGACCGATCGGTGTCGTTGATGCGGTGGATCAGACTTATCAGGCCAGTAAATCAGGAGGAGCATATCTTGTATTTCTGAATTTGCTTCGTATGACGATCCTTTTATCCGCAAACCTTGGTGTTATGAATCTGCTTCCGATACCGGCTCTTGATGGTGGAAGATTATTTTTCCTGCTAATTGAGTTGATTCGTGGAAAACGTGTCCCACCGGAAAAAGAGGGGTACGTTCATCTGGTAGGTATGATGTTTCTTCTTGCACTTATGGTATTTATTGTATTTAACGATCTCAGAAGAATATTTATGTAGAAAGAAAGTGTGGATAGTATGCGGGAACAATTGACAGAAAGTGATGTAAGAAAAATTGAGGAAGAAATCGAACATCGTAAACTGGTTGTGCGCAAAGAGGCAATTGAGGCAGTAAAAGAAGCAAGAGCACATGGTGATTTGAGTGAAAACTTTGAATATCATGCGGCCAAAAAAGATAAAAACAGAAATGAAAGTCGGATTCGTTATCTGGAAAGAATGCTGAAAACAGCGGTAATTGTATCGGATCAATCGGATGATGGAGTTGTGGGAATCAATAATCGTGTAACAGTGTATTTTCCAGATGAAGAAGAGGAAGAGACATTTAAGTTAGTAACATCTATTAGAGGAAATTCACTTACAGGATATATCAGTACAGAATCACCGATTGGAAAGGCAATCTTTGGACACCGTGTTGGTGAAACTGTACAGGTCAAAGTAAACGATCATTATTCTTATGATGTGGAAATTCGCGAAATTATAAATAGTACAGATGATGAAGATGATAAAATCCGAGGATTTTAAGGTAATGCCCCACCAGGTTGCTTTGGTGGGGCATTCATTTTAATCTATAATTTCATGAATTGCTTTCAGCAACCTGGTATTTTCTTCTGCATGCATAATACAGAAACGGAAATAAGCGCCATCAAGGCAGGTAAAAGAAGAACAGTCACGAACCATGAGACCTTTTTTCATTAATGAGTCAAAGAGATCATAAGAAGTCATGTGTGGAAGTAATATTTTTACCAGCACGAAATTGGCATGGGAAGGGTATAGTTTCAACCCTGGAATACTGGATAAATCATTCATCATTCGTTTCTTTTCTGAAAGAAGATAGGTTTTGGTACGCTCGATATATTCTGTATCAAAGAACATAGTCTCGCCTGCAAAAGCGGCAAGGCTGTTAAGGCTCCATGGATTTTGAAGCTTCAAAAATGCCTGATGCAGTTCCTGATTGCTGGTTGCTGCATAACCAAAACGCATTCCCGGAGCAGCAAAGAATTTGGATACACCTCGAAGTACGATAAAATTATCATATTCTGTCAATAAAGACATTGCACTGTATTCATGGATGTTTTCCGTAAATTCTACATAAGTTTCGTCGATCATCAAAAAAGAATGATGTTTTTCGATGATTTTAAGCATTTTGCAAATTTGAGAAGAAGTAAGGGCAGAAGAGGTAGGATTATTTGGATTACATAGAATTATAAGTTCGTATTTTCCAGCTTCCATGCATTCGGCAAAATCCTCAAAATCCAACTGAAAATCGTTGGCTTCTTTTAACACATATTTGTCCAGTGTGCATCCAATCAGTGATAATTCCCGGGCATATTCAGAATAGGTTGGTGAAATGATAAGCGCCTTTTTAGGACGGCGTGTCTGAATCAGAACAGAGATCATTTCGGTAGAACCATTTCCGACTAAGAAATATTTTGCCGGAGCATTACAATAAGCTGCAAGTGCAGATTTGAGACTGGTGTAATTTCTGTCCGGATAAGAAGAAAGTACATCCAGATGATCGGCTAAAGTATTCTTTAAAGAATCAGAAAGTCCAAGTGGATTTACGTTCGAACTAAAACAAACGATCTGTTCTTTTGGAATATTGTAATAGGCGGAAGCGGCCTCTATATCACTTCCGTGAAATTGTGGATTCTCGTTCATATATAAAACTCCTAATATTGTACATATATTAATCATTGCTTAGAAAGTCGAATGATGATATAATTAATTATAATGTCTTTTTTGAAAAAAGCAATACGAGAAGTGGGTGACAATCTTGAAGAATAAAATAAAGAAGTTTTCAAAAGGAGATTTTCGTATGCCTCGTCCGGATATTGTTTTTCCGGAAACCAACCTTGTTTTGATTATTGGAGAAGGCGAAGTATATCGGGGAAGTTTTGAGATAAAGAATACGAAAGAAGGGCCAGTCAGGGGACTGGTATACTCTTCTTCTTTTCGTGTGCATTTAGATAGACAGGGATTCGAAGGAAATCCGGTAAAAATTACTTTTTCTTATGATGGAAAAGGATTAAAGCCAGGGCATGTAGAAGAAGGAAAATTCACGATTGTATGTAATGGTGGAGAATTTGAAGTAAATTTCACCGTAATTATTGAAAATCCATATATTATGACGTCCTGTGGAAAGGTGCAGAATGTCCGGGATTTCAGGCAGCTTGCAATTCAAGATTATTCAGAGGCACTGCGCCTGTTCCGGTCAAAGGATTTTTATGAAGTCATAAAATATGAAGAACCAAGAATCCGTCATCTATATGAAAATATGAGAAAATGGTCTCTTAGTGAGCAGGCGATGGAAGAATTTCTTGTGGGAATCAAACAGAAAGAGTGCCTCTATCTTACTATGAACAGAATTCAGCGTACATTCCGCAATTTGAATGAGGCTACGAAAGAAACGATTCAACTTATAAAGAATACCTGGGGATATATGCCTGTTAAGATTCACGTGGATGGTGAATTTATACAAATAGCAAGAGACACGTTATCAACGGACGATTTTGTTGGAAATCAGTTGGAGATCAGCTACATTATTCATCCGGAAAAGACACATGCAGGTAAGAATTACGGAGTAATTTCGTTTGAAACACCATATGAAATTTTAAATTATGAAGTTCTGGTAGTGAACCATAAGGATCACAAAGAAAATCGCAGAGATGCGGATCTGGTGATTGCCGCCGCATTAAAAGGCCTGCTCTCTGTAAAGGCCGGAAAGGTTTCTGTAGAAGAATGGGCAGAAGAAACGCGAAAGAATCTGAAAGGAATTAATATTTATACAGAAACAGCAAACATCTATCCTTTAATTGATGCACATTTACATCTTATGTGCGGAGAAGAGAAGGAAGCAAACAGTATTTTGAGCGGATATAATTACAGCCGTTCTATATTGGGGAAAGAATCGCTGGTTTCTTTATATTATCAGTTCCTCACAGTGTATAACAAAAAAAGTGGAAGTAACGTAAATAAAGTAGTAGAAGAATTGAATAAAGCATATATGAAGCAACCAAAAGTATGGGAGCTTATTTGTATGCTAATTGAAGTGGATCCGGAATATAGAAATTATACCAAACGCCTGAATGTGTTAGAACGACATTATAATAATGGAGCAAATCAGGTGATTTTGTACTGGCAGGCATATAAATGTTTTCTGGAACATCCTGCAACTTTAAAGAAGTTATCAGCGTTTGAAATTCAGATTCTGAATTTTGCCGTAAAATATCAGTTGCTGACGAAAGAGTGTGCACTTTATATGGCAAATCTTGCAACTCAGCAGCGTACTTATGATGCAAGGCTGGACAGACTGCTTCGAAAAGTATATGAAATCTATCCGGATACCATGATATTAACCGCAATCTGTACACTTTTGATTCGCGGAAATTGTACGAGCAGCGATTGCTTTGAATGGTATGCAAGGGCAGTAGAAGAAGATCTGAAAATTGCACAGCTCTATGAATATTATATGATGTCAGTGGATGACAGGCAGTTAAAGAAAGCTTTTCCGAAGTCTGTATATTTATATTTTATGCATGGAAATTCGCTTGACTATCGCAAAGCGGCGATTTTATATGCAAATATCATTCTTTTTCTCGATGAAATGGGGGAACTCTATGGAATGTACAGAGAACAGATGGGACGTTTTGCGTTGGAACAGCTGGAAAAACGTAAGATTAACGAGGCACTTCGCATTATTTATAAGCGTTGCTGCAGAGAACAGGATATGACCGATGAGCAGATGCAGGCAATGTATGATATCTGCCATGCATATAGTGTGTCAACTCCAATGAAGAATATGGCATATGTTATGGTCATTGATGAAAAGGGAGATGTAGTGCAGAAAATCCCATATTTGGATGGAACCGTAGTATTTCTCTACAGCCAGGATGAAAGAATTGTATGGCAGTCCAAGAGCGGAAGATATTATATTGATTCCATTTCTTATGATACCATTCGTCTGTTTTATGAGAGCCGTTATGTAGATATGTGTCGAAGAGTGGAAGAACATCATAAAGAAGAAGCACGCAAACGTGAGAAAGAAGAGCTCACCTGGAAAATGATCTGTGAAAAAGGAATTGATTTCTTTGAAGAAGATGATGTGTTCAGAGTGTGCAGCATGCAGATTCGTGAAAATGGATACATAGAAGACGATTTGTTAAGCCTGTTCTGCTTTGATATGTTTAAAAAAGATCAGTACGATAAAGTGACACTTACCTATCTGACAGAATTTTATTGTGGTGCAACTGCGGAAATGAAGAAACTCTGGCATGTTGCGCGTCGATATGATATTCCGACTTACAAATTGTCAGAGCGAATTATTACGCAAATGCTGTTCTCTGAGATGATGTTTGGAGAAGAAGAAATTTTTGCGGACTATTATGAAGGAAAAACTTATTTCCGTTTGAAACAGGCATATCTTGCATATGTTTCGAGAGAATATGTGGTAAATGGAAGACAGGTAAAAGGCTGTATTTTCGTTATTATTGTAAATGAATATCGAAAAGGGGAAGAACTTGCGGATGTATGCAAGATTGCATTGTTAAAGCATTATTCATCCAGGGAAGTGCATCAGGGACTTGGAAAAATGCTTCGTGAATTTTTGCGTGAAATGTGTGAAAAACAGTTGTTTTTCTCGTTCTATCTCAATTATCCGGAATCATGGTTAAGAGAAGTGCAGCTTTATAATAAGAGCATGATAGAATACCATGCAAGACCGGGAAGCAGAGTTACGATTTCTTACCAGATTGTAAAAGAAGGAAAAGAAAGTTCTTCATATGAACATGAAGTGCTTCTTCCATCTTATGAAGATACTTACATTAAGACGTTGGTAATTTTTGCAGATGAGACTCTTCGGTACTATTTTACGGAAAGTAATGAAGATGAAGTAAAAGTTACAGAAAAACAGATATACGAACCGAAAAAGATGAGGTCAATCGGAAGATACGGTCAGATGAATGATCTGCTTACGAAACCGGATGCAGAGTTACCTGAAGCGATGGATAAATATATAGAAGAACTTATGCTGGCGGAGGAAATCTTTAAAGCATACTAAGGAGGAAAGAAACATGTCACGTGGAAGTATCATTGGATATGATATTAACACTAAAATGTGTCAGATCAGTGTCTATAATGAAAACCTTCAAGAACCGGAGTCTGTAGATTTTGGAAGAGAAAATTTCCAGATTCCACTTGTTGCTAATTATTACAAAGAAGAATGGACCTATGGAAAAAACGCAATTCGTATGGGAAGTGTAAAGGGCAGTGTTTTGATTGAAGGTCTTCTTGAAAAAGCTTTAAATAAAGAGCGCGTTCGGATTGATGAAGAGGAATATGAAGTTGTATGGATTCTCGCGGAATTTATTCATCAGACATTGAAAAGTTTTGATGAAATATATCGGATCGTGTTTACTGTTCCGGAGATGGATGAAGATATCCGCTACCTGTTGAAAGGAATAGGACAGAGATTAGGAATCGGAAAAGAAAATATACATGTACAGGATTATAAAGAAAGTTTTTGTCATTACATGTTCCATCAGCCAAAAGAATTGTGGCAATATGAATCTGCTTTGTTTTATTGTGACAAAGAAGTTATCTGTGCTTATATGCTTCGCGAGTTGAAAACAGGAAATAAAGGACGTGAATGCTTTGTTACTGTTGAGAAAGTTGCAGATGCACAGATGTCAGAGCTGGAACAGGTTTATCCGGTGCTAAATATTGAAAAGGCAAAAGCGGCGGATGAACATTTCAGACGATTTATTCAGAACATTTTTAATAAGAAGACGATTTCTTCTGTTTTTCTTACAGGAGAGGGGTTTGAAAATAACTGGTATCCCAATTCGCTGCGTGTGCTATGTAATGGCAGACGTGCGTTTATGGGAAATAACCTTTATAGTAAAGGGGCCTGCTATACAGCATTATACAAAGCAAAAGAAATGCCGGACGGACCGATTTATCTGGACGATTCAAAGTTGACAGAGCAGATCAGTATTAAGATGAGGGTGAATGGAGAAGAAATTATGTATCCTTTGGTTACCTGGGGAGCACATTGGTATGAATCGGATAAAGAATGTGAAGTTCTTATGGAAAATACAGAAGATGTAGAACTTTATATTGATTCACTCTCGACAGGAAAACGCAGCGTAGAAGTGGTTTCGTTTCAAGGGTTACAGGAACGGACAAACTATGCACTTCGTCTTAGAATCCGTATAACATTTGAAAATGAAAGAACATGTAAAATTGTGTTTGAAGATGTGGGATTCGGTGAGTTTTTTCCGCCGTCAGGATTCTCTGTCGAAAGAGTAATCGAGTTAGGAGGCAGCAATGGGCAGTTTAATTCTTTGTCATAAGAAGAAAGCAAAACATCCATATGAAATTTCTCGTATACATAAACGAGTATATACAATAGAAGAATTGTGTTATTATCTGTGCAATAATCTATATCTTATAGATTATACGATTATGAATGAACAGCTTTGCCACTGGATTGCAGATGAATTGGAGATGCCGGAAATGGCATACACACTCATCAATCTGATCAGAAAACCGGGAACGGTAGAAGAGTTTGTAGTAAAAGTACTTGATGAGGCGAAGATTTATACTGCCGGTGAGATGGCACACATTCAAAATGTTTTGCAAAAATTGAAAAACCAGAAAGATGTAGAACGCCAGAAATTCAAAGCGGATAAACTGATGCAGAATGGAGAGCTGGAATCGGCGATTCTGATCTATGTGTCCATTGTGAACAGTGAGTGGGATCCTTCTATGGACAAACGTTTTTATGGAAAGGTCTATGCCTGTCTGGCAGGGGCATATGGAAAAGCCTTTTTGTATGAAGAGGCAGCGAATATGTATGAGAAAGCCTATAAAATCTGTGAAGATTCCAGTATGTTGGAAGGGTATTTATATGCCTGCTATCGATATATGCCTGCAGATGAATATCAGAAAATGATTCGTCAGAATCAGACATTACTTGAGATTGATAATATGCTGATAGAAAAGATTATGACAGTAAGAAAAAAAATACGAATTAATCATTCAAAAGAGCTGTTGGAAGACTGGAAAAATGAGTATCGCAGAGGATAAGTTTTTTGAATATGAAGCATAAAAACAGACATATAGTCATGTGAAAAAGACTAATACTTTAGGCATTTAAATTACTAATGTGAAAATTCATAGTTTTTAATGAATATATTGAAAAAAACTATAACATATCACGAAAAAATCTATAATAAAGACTAGCATTTTGTGGAAAGCTATGTTATAATCAGCTTGTCAGAAGGAGTGGGGGAAATGCGACTTCTGATAAAAACAATAGCGTAGGTCAATCTTTTCTGTGAGAGAATTGTACAAAGTATAATTTACGATGTCATAGTCGCCGAAGGTGCAAATTTTTCTTGGATTACAAGCGTTCTAAGAAAAATGAAACTCTCAGGCAAAAGGAGCAGGAAAGGGACTACACTCTGAATCCGAAACTTATAGATGTGGAAACAGAAGGGGGCAATGAGACATAAGTTTTATTTGTCCCTTTTTGAGAATACAAGGATGTGAGAAAAGGAAACAGGGAAGCAAAAGAACAATTTGGAAGGTAACAGCATGGATAAACGATTTATTATTATTACGAACAATACTATGGTAAGGGACGAATTTAAGGACAAATACCAGGTAGAATATGAGGATATTTCTTATGAAGATACACTCAAGAAAGTTCGCGACAGGGTTCAGGAAGGATATAAGCTTTTGACACATCCCCTGTCAGGAAGTGTAAAACCGAATGAAACACCATATAAATCGATTATGATTTCGTCACACCCTGAAAAATTGGATTTTCAATCACTGGAAATCATCGAGAGAGCTATCCATTCATGTGGAAAGTTTGCATTCAGATCGGACAAGTATCGACCGGAAGTATATGAGGATTTCCGTACAATTGATTTTACTCTTATTTCAAGTGCAATCCCATCAACGGATTTTCTGAAGTAAGGGTAATGACTTAAGGGCAACTAAAGCGTAAGCTTTTGAAATGCAAATTATTTATTTAAGGAGGGAATTTACAGTGAAGTTAGAAATGGGTCATATTTTCATTAATGACATTCAGTTTGGTGAAGTTTCTAAAATCGAAAACGGAGTACTTTACGTTGCTGAAGAAGCTGTAAGAGAAATCGTTCTTGAGGACGAAAAAATTAAGAGTGTAAGTTTTGATATCGCAAGACCAGGCGAAAGCGTTCGTATTACACCAGTTAAAGACGTTATCGAACCACGTTGCAAAGTTGAAGGAAGAGGCGGAATTTTCCCAGGTGTTATCGCTAAAGTTGATACAGTTGGATCTGGAAAAACATACGCATTAAAAGGAATGGCAGTAGTAACAGCTGGTAAGATCGTTGGTTTCCAGGAAGGTATCATCGATATGACAGGTCTTGGTGCACAGTACACACCATTCTCTAAATTAAACAACTTCGTAATGGTTTGCGAACCAGTTGATGGAATCAAACCACACGATTATGAAAGAGCAGTTCGTCTTGCAGGATTCAGAGTAGCTTGCTACCTTGGAGAATTATCTCGCGATTTAACACCAGACGAAACAAAAGTTTATGAAACATATGGAATCATGGAAGGAAAAGAAAAATACCCAGACCTTCCACGTGTAGCTTATGTACAGATGTTACAGAGCCAGGGACTTCTTCATGACACATACGTATATGGCGTAGATGCTAAGAAGATCGTTCCAACAATTCTTCACCCAACAGAAGTTATGGATGGTGCTATTGTTTCTGGTAACTGTGTATCAGCTTGTGACAAAAACCCAACATACGTTCATTTAAACAACCCAGTTGTTCATGACTTATTCGAAGAACACGGAAAAACAATCAACTTCGTTTGCCACATCATCACAAACGAAAACGTTTACCTTGCAGATAAAATGCGTTCTTCAGACTGGACAGCAAAACTTTGCCGTTTCTTAGACCTTGATGCTGTAATCGTATCACAGGAAGGATTCGGTAACCCAGATACTGACCTTATCATGAACACAAAGAAAATCGAAGCTGAAGGCGTTAAGACAGTAATCATCACAGATGAATACGCTGGTCGTGACGGAAAATCTCAGTCATTAGCTGACTCAGATCCATCAGCAGATGCAGTAGTAACAGGTGGTAACGCTAACCAGTTAATCACTCTTCCTAAACTTGACAAAGTAATCGGAACACTTGATTATGTAAACGTAATCGCAGGTGCTTCTGATCATACACTTCAGGAAGATGGATCTCTTGTAGTAGAACTTCAGGTATTAACAGGCGCTACAAACGAAACAGGATTTAACTTGTTGAGTGCACGATAGAATAGGGAGGACGTATAGTAATGAGTAAAATTAAAGTTGTACATTATATCAATCAGTTCTTCGCTAATATCGGTGGAGAAGAAATGGCACATGTGCCAGCTGAATTACGTGTTGGAGAAAAGATCGGACCAGGTCTTGCTTTAGCACAGGCATTCGGAGAAGAAGCAGAAATCGTAGCTACAGTTATCTGCGGTGACTCTTACTTCAATGAAAATTTGGACAAAGCTAAAGCTGAAATCCTTGAAATGATCAAATCACAGAATCCAGATATCGTAGTTGCTGGACCAGCATTCAACGCTGGACGTTACGGTGTAGCTTGTGGTACAGTTTGTGAAATGGTTCAGGAAGAACTTGGAATCCCAACTGTAACAGGTATGTACGCTGAAAACCCAGGTGCAGATATGTTCAAGAATAAGGTATATACATGCCCAACAAAGAACAGCGCAGCTGGTATGAGAGATGCTGTTAAGAAAATGGCACCACTCGCTCTTAAACTCGCTAAAGGCGAACCAATCGGAGCTTCATGTGAAGATGGATATATGCCAAACGGAACACGTGTTAACTTATTTGAAAAAGAACGTGGATCTAAGAGAGCTGTTAAGATGCTTCTTAAGAAACTCGCTGGCAAACCATTCGAAACAGAATTCCCAATGCCATCTTTCGACAGAGTTGATCCTGCAGCACCTGTTAAAGATCTTAGCAAAGCTACAATCGCTCTTTGTACTTCAGGTGGTATTGTACCAAAAGGAAACCCAGACCATATCGAATCATCAAATGCTACAAGATATGGTGAATATGACATCACAGGTGTAATGGATCTTACAGAAGAAACATATGAGACAGCTCATGGTGGATATGATCCAGTATACGCTAACGAAGATGCTGACCGTGTACTTCCAGTAGACGTTCTTCGTGAAATGGAATCTAAAGGAATTATCGGAAAATTACACAACAAATTCTATACAACAGTTGGTAATGGTACAGCAGTAAAATCGGCTAGAGCATTCGCTGATGAATACGCTCAGAAATTAGTTGCTGATGGTGTAGATGCTGTAATTATGACTTCTACTTGAGGTACTTGTACACGTTGCGGTGCAACGATGGTAAAAGGTATCGAAGCTACAGGTCTTCCAGTAGTTCACTTATGTACAGTTACTCCTATTTCTATGACAGTAGGAGCTAACAGAATCGTTCCAACTATTGCTATTCCACATCCACTTGGAAATCCAGCATTAGATAAAGACGAAGAATATGCATTACGTTACAAATTAGTAGAAAAAGGTCTTCAGGCTTTAACTACTCCAGTTGACGGACAGACAATCTTCGAATAATCTTATTTTTAAATTAAAAAGGAGAAAACGTTATGAGCAAAGTTTATGACGTGATCGTCCTCGGAGCAGGACCAGCAGGATTAGCTGCTGGTCTCTATGCAGGACGTGCCCGCCTTTCAGTATTAATTATTGAAAAAGGTCAGGACGGTGGACAGATCGCCATCACAGATGAAATCGAAAACTATCCAGGACAGACAGTAGAAGGCGAAAGCGGTCCTTCTCTGATCGCTCGTATGACAGAACAGTGTGCTAAGTTTGGCTGCGAACGTGTTTCTGATACAATTAACGAAGTTGAACTTGAAGGAGCTGTTAAAGTTCTTAAAAGCTCAAAAGCTGAATATCATGGAAAAACTGTGATCATCGCTACTGGTGCTTTTGCTAGACCAATTGGATGCAAAGGCGAAAAAGAATTTTTAGGTAGAGGTGTATCTTACTGTGCAACATGCGATGCTAACTTCTTTGAAGATTTCGAAGTATTCGTAGTTGGTGGTGGAGACTCAGCTGTAGAAGAAGCTATGTACCTTACTAAATTTGCTAGAAAAGTTACTCTCATTCACAGACGTGATGAACTTCGTGCTGCTAAATCTATTCAGGAAAAAGCATTTAAGAACGAAAAACTTCACTTTATGTGGGATACAGTTGTAGAAGAAGTAGGCGGAGAAGGCATGCTTTCTACTATGACAGTTAAGAACGTTAAGACTGGTGAAACAACAGTTATTAATGCCGATGAAGAAGATGGCTTAATGGGTGTATTCGGATTTATCGGAACAATTCCTAACACAAAGATCTTTGAAGGAACAAATCTTAAACTTGATGAAAGAGGATATATTCCTACAGATGATAACATGCATACAAATATTCCAGGTGTATTTGCAGCTGGTGATGTTCGTGTTAAGAGTCTTCGTCAGGTTGTTACAGCAGCAGCTGATGGCGCTATCGCTACAACACAGGCTGAAGCTTACCTTAATAGCTTAGAATAATTTATAGAAGTTCAGGAGGAACAGTAAAATGTTAGAAGTAGATAAAAATACATTCAAAACAGAAGTATTAGAAGGTGAAGGATACGTTTTCGTAGATTTCTACGGTGATGGATGTGTACCATGTCAGGCATTAATGCCACACGTACATGCATTAGCTGACAAATATCATGATTCTAATTTAAAATTTGCTGCTATGAACACAACAAAAGCTCGTCGTGTAGCTATTTCTCAGGGAATTTTAGGACTTCCAGTTATGGCTATCTACAAAGATGGAGAAAAAGTTGAAGAATTAGTAAAAGATGCTTGTACTCCAGAAAGCATCACAGCAATGGTTGAAAAATACGTTTAATTCGTAATTTTGACTAAAGATAATGCGTATAAAGCTTTATGCTTTTTACGGAGGACAGTAAGCGAGTCCTCTATAAATAAAAAACAAATATATTAAATTGAAGGGAAGGAGGAAAAATAACATGGCAATTTTAGAAGGTAAGAAAGTTATCATTATTGGAGACCGTGATGGTGTTCCAGGACCAGCTATCGCAGAATGTGCAAAAACAGCTGGAGCTGAAGTTATTTTTTCAACAACAGAATGTTTCGTCTGAACTAGCGCAGGCGCAATGGATCTTGAAAATCAGAAAAGGGTAAAAGAATTCGCAGAAGAATTCGGCGCAGAAAACCTTGTAGTATTACTTGGTGCAGCTGAAGGCGAAGGTGCAGGACTTGCTGCAGAAACAGTAACAGCAGGTGACCCTACATTTGCAGGTCCATTGACAGGAGTCCAGCTTGGACTTACAACATATCATGTATGTGAACCAGAAGTTAAGGAAGAATTTGACGAAGCTGTTTACGATGAACAGGTTGGTATGATGGAAATGGTACTCGACATTGATGATATCGTAAGCGAAATGTCAGCTATCCGTGATGAATACTGTAAGTATTTATAGAAAATAAAATTTGAAACACTATTTCGGATTTTGGGCGGTGATGTAGATACTTACCTCACCGCCCTTTTTAATATGATAAAACCTAAATCTAAAGAGATTTAGGCTTATTGTGTATCCTAATATTAATTTAATATATTATATGGATAAATAAAAGAAAGGTGGACACTTACGATGAACAGTGTAATTAAAGGCGCAAGTTATGTACTTGCTCATACTCCTAGCATGGTATTATTAAATGGTACAACTCAGACAACAGAAAAAATCGTTAACCCAGAATCTGAATATTTAAAAGAAGTACCAAGTCATCTTCGTTCATTTGAAGAATGTGTAAACTACTGGCCAAACCAGGTTTACATTGGTAACGCTCATCCAGATGAATTAGCAGAAGTAGAATTCCCATACTACGACAAAGTTAAAGAAGGTGCTGAAAGATACGGAAAATATGGTGAAATTATGCCAGAAAATGAATTCCTTCTTTTAGTACAGGCTGTTGACGTGTTCGAAGTAGTTAAATTAGATAAAGATTTTGTTGCAGCAAACAAAGAAGCTTTCGCAGCTGACCCAATTATCTCAGAAGATATCGTTGAAAAAGTTGAAGAAGGTATCGAATTAGCTGAAATCGAAAAATTAGTAAACGAAGAACATGCAGAACCACTTTACTTTGCTGATAAATTAGTTGGATGCGTTAAGAGAGCTCATGACGTTGATGTTAACCTTTCTGCTCATGTAATGCATGAAAACTTAATGAGTAAAGCTACTAACGTACTTGCATTATTATATGGTGTAAGAAACGCTGGTATCGACAAAGGAGATATTGAATATGTAATCGACTGTGCAGAAGAAGCATGTGGTGACATGAACCAGAGAGGTGGCGGTAACTTTGCTAAAGCTGCTGCTGAAATCGCAGGTCTTGTAAACACAACAGGATCTGATACACGTGGATTCTGTGCTGGACCATCACACGCATTAGTAGAAGCTGCAGCACTTGTTGCTTCAGGCGCTTACAAATGTGTAGCTGTTACAGCTGGTGGATGTACAGCTAAATTAGGTATGAATGGTAAAGACCATGTAAAAAAAGGTCTTCCAATTCTTGAAGACTGCTTAGGCGGATTCTGTGTAATCATCGCTGAAAACGACGGTGTTAACCCAGAAATCAACCTTGGAATCCTTGGACGTCATACTGTAGGAACAGGATCTGCTCCACAGATGGTAATCGGAAGCCTTGTTGCTGATCCACTTGAAAGAAATGATATGAAGATTACAGATATCGATAAATTCTCTCCAGAAATGCAGAATCCAGATATCACAAAACCAGCTGGAGCTGGAGATGTACCGCTTGCTAACTATAAGATGATCGGTGCTCTCGCAGTTAAACGTGGAGAACTTGACAAGAAAGATCTTGCTTCATTCCCAGCTAAACATGGTTTAACAGGATGGGCTCCAACACAGGGACATATTCCATCAGGTGTTCCATATATTGGATTTGCAAGAGAAGATATTCTTGCTGGAAAGATCAAAAACGCTATGATCATCGGAAAAGGATCATTATTCCTTGGACGTATGACAAACTTATTCGATGGATGTTCATTTGTAATCCAGGGAAATACTGGTGCACAGGACAACAGCGGAGTTTCTGAAGATGAAGTTAAAGGATTAATCGCTAAAGCTATGAAAGATTTTGCTGCAACATTAATGGCAGAATAGAGAGGTGGACTAATTATGGCAAACGGAATTGAAAAAATTATTGCCAACACCTTTATGGAAATGGCTCAGGGATTAGAAACAGGAAGTTTCGGAAAACGTCCTAAAATCGCTTTAACAGGTATGGGTAGCGAACATGGCGAAGAAAACGCAATGGCTGCTGCTGTTGCTGCAGCTAAAGATGGTATTGATGTATATTACATCGGATCATTAGAAGCTGAAGGCGTTATCACTGTAAAAGTTGCTGATGACGAAGAAGGCCATGACAAAATGGAAGAAATGCTCAAAAATGGCGAAATCGATGGTGCTGTAACAATGCACTTCCCATTCCCAATCGGCGTTTCTACTGTAGGACGTGTTGTTACACCAGCTAAAGGAAAAGAAATGTTTATTGCAAACACAACTGGTACTTCAAGTACAGACCGTATCGAAGGTATGGTTAAGAATGCAGTATACGGTGTTATCGCTGCTAAAGCTTGTGGAATTGCAAATCCAACAGTTGGTATTTTAAATGTTGACGGTGCTCGTCAGACAGAAAAAGCTTTAAAACAGCTTTCTGAAAACGGATATCACATCGAATTCGCTGAATCAGGACGTGCTGATGGCGGATGCGTTATGAGAGGTAATGATATTCTCCAGGCTTCTCCAGATATCATGGTTACAGATTCATTAACAGGAAATATCCTCGTTAAAATGCTTTCTTCAGCTTGCACAGGTGGAAGCTTTGAAGCTACAGGATATGGATATGGACCTGGAATTGGCGATGGATATGATCAGTTAGTTATGATCGTTTCTCGTGCATCAGGTGCTCCTGTTATTGCAAATGCAATCCGTTACGCAGCTCAGCTCGTAAGAGGAAATGTATTTGAAGTTGCTAAAGCTGAATTCAAAGCAGCTAAAAAGGCTGGATTCAAAGATATCTGCGAATCTGTAAAAGCTAAACCAGTAGCTGCTGTTGAAGAAGTAAAAGAACCACCAAAGGAAATCGTTACAGCTCAGATTCCAGGTGTTGAAGTTATGGACCTTGAAGATGCTGTTAAAGTTCTTTGGAAGAATAATATCTATGCAGAAAGCGGTATGGGATGTACAGGTCCTATTATTCGTGTTTCTACAGAAAATCTTGCAAAAGCTGAAGAATACCTTAAAGCAGCAGGATACGTTGGATAATTTTCTTACGTTATACTTAAAAATAGAATCCCATTTTTGGGATTCTATTTAGTACCATAAAAGTGTAGTTGTTAGAGAGTAATTAACTCTGACATCTGCACTTATTTTATTATAATATAGGGGAGTAATTGGTCTGACGTGGCTCTATTTGGATCATTGCATCCGT
>Ga0129317_1000503_pt1 | contig 40745 bp, 35 predicted proteins | sample Cm1ome_FD_94430 | JGI IMG/M metagenome (GOLD analysis project Ga0129317, IMG submission 94430) | Eastern black-and-white colobus group fecal microbial communities from Wisconsin, USA - Cm1105 metagenome | ecosystem: Host-associated > Mammals > Digestive system > Large intestine > Fecal | place... | reverse complement strand
GCAAAAGTTTGTAGATTCCGTTGTCGATCTTATCAATTCTCGTCCCAGAAAATGCCTCGGCTGGCGCTCACCTGCCGAAGTGTTCCATAATTTAGGTGTTGCACTTGCTTGACTTTCTGCCCGATGGGGTGACCGTCAATCCGGGCCTGGATGTCCGTGTACAGTGCGTGGCCGATGACGCTCCCCTCCGCCGCCCGGACAGGCGCGGTCATGCCGGCTGCCAGAATCCCGGCCAGAGCCAGAGCGAGCACGCTGCGCTTCATAAACATCATTCTCCTTTTTTCATGGGTTGTACCGCTTCAGCAGCTCCTGATTGGCCGCGGTAACGGCCCTGTCAAGGGGAAGATTCCCCTCGCTGCCTTTTCGATCCAGCTTCCCGCCGGTCCGCTTATATCCCATATACTCTTTCTTTTCCCCAGAATACCATTTTTCCACTTGCAAAGCAACGAGTTTTGTGATATAAGTATCGTTAGTTTAAAATGCGAGGAACGGGAAAATAGCGCCTTAAAACGTCGCAGAGAGGGGCGGTCGCCGGCTGAAAGCCGCCCTGATGTTTATTCGCTTGGTTCGCCCGGGAGCGGCCCGCGAGAGCGGGACGGGTTTCTCCGCCGTTATCGGAGTTCAAGTGCGCCCCTCCCTTGGGCGGGGCGAATACGGGTGGTACCGCGGAAGGCTGGCCTTTCGTCCCAAATACAGGGGCGGAGGGCTTTTTTGCTGCCCTTCTGCCCCTGCCCATCCTCAGTTAATTCACATCTGAAAGGAAGAGTACAGATGAAAGAACAGTTAGCGAAGATCCGCGCCCAGGCCCTGGCCGCCTTTGAGCAGGCCCGGGATTCCGCCGCCCTGGACGCCCTGCGGGTACAGTACCTGGGCAAAAAGGGAGAGCTCACCGCCGTTTTGAAGCAGATGGGCAGGCTCTCCGCCGAGGAGCGCCCCGCCATGGGCCAGCTGGCCAACGAGGTCCGCGCCGCCCTGGAGAACGCCATCGAGGCCACGGCCAAAAAGCTGGAAGGGGCCGCCCTGGAGGCCCGGCTCAGGGCCGAGGCGGTGGACGTAACCATTCCCGGCGCCCCTGTGGCCCTGGGCCACAAGCACCCCATGTACAGCGCCCTGGATGAGATCAAGGACATCTTTGTGGGCATGGGCTTCACTGTGCTGGACGGTCCTGAGGTGGAGCTGGCCTACTACAACTTTGACCGGCTCAACGCCGAGGAGGGCCATCCCTCCCGGGACTGGTCTGACACCTTCTACTTTGACAGCCACAGCCGGGTCATGCTCCGCAGCCAGACCAGTCCCATGCAGGTCCACGCCATGGAGGCCATGAAGCCCCCCATCCGCATCCTGGCCCCCGGCCGGGTGTACCGCAAGGACGAAATGGACGCCACCCACTCCCCCATGTTCCACCAGGTGGAGGGCATGGTCATCGACAAGGGGGTCACCATGGCCGACCTGAAGGGCACGCTGAACGCCGTGATGGAGCGGCTGTTCGGCGCGGGTACCGTCACCCGCTTCCGTCCCCACCACTTCCCCTTTACCGAGCCCAGCTGCGAGATGGATGTACAGTGCCACAAGTGCGGCGGCGTGGGCTGTCCCACCTGTAAGGGCGAAGGATGGATCGAGGTGCTGGGCGCCGGTATGATCCACCCCAAGGTGCTGGAAATGTCCGGCATCGACAGCGAGGTGTACACCGGATGGGCCTTCGGCATGGGCTTGGAGCGCACCGCCATGCGCCAGTTCAAGATTGCCGACCTGCGGCTTATTTTTGAGAATGACGTGAGGTTTTTGGAGCAGTTTTAACATTTTTCCGGCGGGGATCTGTCCGCCGCATCAATAGAGTGCTGCCATCGGCAGGCGGGGTATACACCCCCGACCTGAAAAACAGCAAAACAAGGGAGTTTTATATATGAATTTATCCCGTAAATGGTTAAATGAGTTCGTCACCGTTGACGCCAATGATAAAGACTTCGCCGAGGACATGACCCTGTCCGGCTCCAAAGTGGAGATCACCCAGGACTTGGGCGCCGAGATCTCCAACGTGGTGGTGGGACGGGTGCTGTCCATGGAGCGCCACCCCGACTCCGACCACATGTGGATCTGCCAGATCGATGTGGGCCAGGATGAGCCTATCCAGATTGTCACCGGGGCCTGGAACGTCCATGTGGGTGATCTGGTCCCCGCCGCCCTTCACAAGTCCACCCTCCCCGGCGGTAAAAAGATTGAACAGGGCAAGCTCCGGGGGGTGCTGTCCAATGGCATGATGTGCGGCCTGTCCGAGCTAGGGCTGGACACCCGGGACTTCCCCTACGCTGAGATCATCCCCGCCGCCCTGCTGAACGACTACCACCCCCTGCACAAGGACAAGCCCTCCATCCCCGCCGACATCCAGCCGGGAGACAAGGTGTTCGGTCCTGTGGTGGCCGCCGCCGTGGAGGCGGTGAAGGCCGCTGAGGGCGGAGGCTGGATCTGCAATCTCTCTTATGCCGAGCAGGACGGCCCCACCGCCGCCGTCGTCACCACCCCCTGCCCTAACCTCCACGCGGGCGACCTGGTGGCCTATAACACCAAGACAAACTCCATCTGCACGCTGGCCGACCTCCGCGCCCAGCAGGAGGAGTTCCCCCACTGCATCCCCGACGGCATCTTCATCCTCCGGGAGGACTGCCAGCCCGGGGAGGACATTCGCCCTGTGATCGGCCTGGACGACCATGTGGTGGAGTTTGAGATCACCCCCAACCGCCCCGACTGCCTGTCCGTCATCGGACTGGCCCGTGAGGCGGCGGCCACCTTCGATGCCGGCCTGCGCCTCCACGAGCCGTCGGTCAAAGGCGGCGGCCAGGGTAATTTGATGGAATTGCTGGACGTGGAGACTCCCGCAGACGACCTGTGTCCCAGGTATACCGCCAGGATGGTGCGCAACGTGAAGATCGGCCCCTCCCCCAAGTGGATGCGGGAACGGCTGCGCGCCATGGGGGTACGGCCCATCAACAACATCGTGGACATCACCAACTATGTCATGCTGGAGTACGGCCAGCCCATGCACGCCTTTGACTACCGCTATGTAAAGGGCGGAAAGATTGTCGTCCGCCGGGCCCGGGACGGGGAGGAGCTGACCACGCTGGACGGGAACGTGCGGAAGCTGACCTGCAATATGCTGGTCATCGCCGATGACACCCGGGCGGTGGGGCTGGCCGGCATCATGGGCGGTCTGAACAGCGAGATTGTAGCGGACACTGTGGATGTGGTGTTCGAGTCGGCCAACTTCGACGGCACCACCATCCGCAAAACCGCCCTGGCCCTGGGCATGCGCACGGAGGCATCCGCCAAATTTGAAAAGGGCCTGGATATTCTGAACACCCTGCCCGCCGTCAACCGGGCCTGCGAACTGGTGGAGCTGCTGGGGGCCGGCCAGGTTCTGGACGGCGTCATTGATATTTTGAACTACGTCCCCCAGCCCACCACGCTGAAGCTGCGGCCCGAGAAAATCAACGCCCTCCTGGGCACCGATGTGGCCGTTCCTGAGATGGTCCGCATTTTGGAAAAGCTGGGCTTTTCCGTCAACGGCGACGACGTCACCGTCCCCTCCTGGCGGGGAGACGTGGCCCACTACTCCGATCTGGCCGAGGAGGTGGCCCGGTTCCACGGCTATAACAACATCCCCTGCACCCTCCAGCGGGGTGAGACCACCCAGGGCGGGTACTCCCCCGAGCAGACGCTGGAGCAGAACCTGGGCTCCGTCTGCCGCTCCATGGGGTACGACGAGATTATCACCTACTCCTTCATCTCCCCCTCCTACTACGACAAGATTCGCTGGGCCGCCGGCGATCCCCGCCGAAAGTCCATGAAGATTATGAACCCCCTGGGTGAGGACACCTCCATCATGCGCACCACCGTTCTCCCCTCCATGCTGGAAATTCTCACCCGAAACTGCAATTTCCGCAACAAGTCCGCCCGCCTGTATGAATTTGGCCGGACTTACTTTGAGCGGGAGGACGGCCTGGCCGATGAGCCCAAGGTGCTGTCCCTGGGCGCTTACGGCGGCGGCATGGACTTCTTTGCCCTGAAGGGGGCGGTGGAAGCCGTCCTCACCTCCATCCGGGCGGAGGATGTGACCTTTGAGGCTGTCCAGGACAACCCCTCCTACCACCCCGGCCGCTGCGCCCGGGTATGTGCCGGCGGACGGGAGATCGGCGTCTTCGGCCAGATCCACCCCCTTGCGGCTCAAAACTACGGCGTGGACGAGGAACTGTACTGCGCTGAGCTCAGCTTTGACGCTCTGTTCACCGCCAGGGGGGCCTCTCCTGTATACACGCCGCTGCCCAAGTTCCCCTCCGTCACCCGGGACATCGCCGTGGTGTGTGATGAGGCCGTTACCGTGGGCACACTGGAAAATGCCATCCGCAAAGGGGCCAAGGGCCTTCTGAAGGAGGTCTCCCTCTTCGACATCTACCGGGGCAAGGGTGTGGCCGAGGGCAAAAAGTCCGTGGCCTTCAATCTGGTCCTCCGGGCTGACGACCGCTCCCTCACCAGCGAGGAGGCCGACGCCGATGTGAAGGCTATTCTGGAAACCCTGGAGCAGGACTGCGGCGCCGTACTGCGCTGATCTTCCCTGTCTCACTGTGCCCCGCAGTTTCCTGCGGGGCACAGTTTTTCTATCATCTCCACAGCGCCGGGACGTCCGAAGCTTCACCCGGCCGCACTGTCCACTCCAAACACTATGACCGAACAAGGGAGGACCCCAGCTATGATACGATTTGAATGCGACTATTCCACCGGCGCCCACCCCTATGTGATAGAAAAGCTGGCCCAAACCAATCTGGAGGAGTGTCCCGGCTACGGCATGGACACCCACTGTGACCGGGCACGGGCCCTGCTCCGGGAGCTGTGCCACGCCCCTCAGGCCGACATCCACTTTCTGGTAGGCGGCACACAGACCAACATGACGGTTATTGCCGCCGCTCTGCGCCCCCATCAGGGGGTCATCTGCACCCACATGGGCCATATCAACGACCACGAAACCGGAGCCGTGGAGGCCACAGGCCACAAAATTCTGGCCGTTCCCAGCGCTGACGGCAAGCTTACCGCCGGACAGATTGAGGACCTGTGCCGCAGCCACTACAGCGACCCCAGCGTGGAGCACAAGGTCCAGCCGGGTATGGTCTACCTCTCCCACCCCACCGAGCTGGGCACCGTATATTCCAGACGCGAGCTGGAGGAGATCCGCCAGGCCGCCGACCGCCACCATCTCACCGTCTTTATAGATGGCGCCCGACTGGTCTACGGATTGGCCGCCTCCGACGTCACGCTGCCCGATCTGGCCCGTCTGTGCGACGTGTTTTACCTGGGCGGAACCAAGGCGGGTCTGCTCTTCGGTGAAGCCCTGGTCATCACCCAGCCGGCACTGAAATCTGATTTCCGCTACCTCATCAAGCAGCGGGGCGGCATGCTGGCCAAGGGCCGCCTGCTTGGAGTTCAGTTTGAAGCTCTTCTGGAAAATGGGCTCTACCGCCATATCGGCGAACGGGCGGTAGCCCAGTCCCTCCGCCTCCAAACGGCCTTTTTGGACAAGGGATGGCCCCTTTTGATTCACTCCCCAACCAACCAGCAGTTTCCCATTCTGCCTGACTCCGCTTTGGCAGAGCTGGAGAAGAAGTACACCTTCTGTTTCTGGTCCAAGCCTGATCCGGACCATACTGCCGTCCGATTCTGCTCCAGCTGGTCCACCCGGGACGAGGACGTGGATGCTTTGATTCAGGATTTGGCTCCCCTATAAGTCCCATAGCCCTGTGAACAAGGGCTTTCCACCCTCCTGATCCCGCCGCAGCGTGTCATCTTTATTCACAATACGCAAAAGAGAGGTGGACGGGCCATAGGCCCGTCCACCTCTCTCTACCATCAGAACACCACCAGCGCCACTGCGCCCGCCAGCAGGATGGATAAAATCACACGCTCTACCCATAAAATTAAAATCTGAGAAATGGTCACGGGTATCTTGGTGGACAGAATACAGGGGATGACAGCGGAAAAAAACAGCAATTCAGAGATACATACCACGCTGACCACATAGCGGGTCTGAATTGACGCCTCCACCACAAAAGCCGCCGGCAGGAACATCTCCGCGATGGTGGTAGCCACAGCCTGCGCGGCCAGCAGCGCCTCAGGAAGCTGGACGGCGGCGGTGAATGGATAAAAAATATATCCAATCACATTAAACACCGGAGTAAACAGAGCGATCAGCATACCCAAAAGTCCGATGGACATAATCGTGGGCAGAATATTGCTGACCATCCGCAGACCGTCCTTGGTATTGCGCCACACGTTTTTGGCAATGGAGCCGGAGTTTCCCGCCGCAGCCAGGGCATCGTTCCAGGCCACCTTTGCCCGATCCCTGGTTATAATTGCCTCAGGCCGGGGCTCAGCCCCCTCCATGTACTCATTCGGCACCTTGGAGGTGGGGTAAATGCGGGCGACAATAGCGGTGACTGCAAAGGTGATAATCAGCGTGCTCCAAAAGTAGAAATTCCACCGGTCCATCAGATTTAATGTTTTGGCCACCACTACCATAAACGTGGTAGACACTGTGGAAAATCCTGTGGCGATAATAAAAGCTTCCTTCTTGCTGTACCGGCCCTCCTGATACAGGCGGTCCGTAATAAGCAGCGCCAGGGAATAGCTGCCCACGAAGGAGGCCACCGCATCTATTGCGGAACGGCCGGGTGTCTTCCAAATTTTGCGCATAACGGGCTGAAGAAACACCGCCACAAGCTCCATCAAACCGTAGTCCGTCAAAAAAGACAGGAACACCGCGCCGATTGGAATCAGGAAACACAAAGAACTGCACAGCGTCACAAACAAAAACGGGAACAAGTCCTTGTTCTCGTGCAGCTCGGCAGGCCCCAATCCGAACACATACATAACGGCGCAGATCAAACCAATGACCTTGAATACTGAAAATACCATATTCTGCGTACTGGTATTCCAGCTCTTTCTCAAAAAGGGCATGGCCGCGCCCGCCGCAATCACCAGGAGCACCACATATTGCTGATAGTCCCCCAGAAGTTCCCGCACCACGGTAGTCAAATGGTCCAACGGAATGGTACTCCTGCCCCTGTATGTCACGCTGATAAAAAACATAAAAATACCCAGTGCGCTGCAGAGAATAAATTTTGCTGTCAACGCGGCACGGCTGTATTTTTTCTCCCTCATAGTCTGCCTCCCAAAATCATAATACCTTCCCATCGGCCTGCGCCAACATCACACAGGCCTCTCATTGTTCTCCACAGTCTTTTCATGGAGCCATATTGTATCAGGTTTTCCGGTTCTTTCCGCTTTTATCCATCTTAAGTGTCCAAATAATATGTAATTTTATGAATACAAAAGCGGCCGGGGATAACTCCGGCCGCTTTTGTATTCATCATCTTCTCACCTGGCCCCGCCAGAACCGACGGGGCGGCCGGCAGACCCACGGGGCGTCCTCTCCTCCGCCGGACTGGGGGGTCCGGCGGAGGAGAGGACCTTGCTCTGCCCTCAATAGGCAATAGGGAAGGCCTCCTTGCCCAGCTGCCACAGATACATGTCCAATTCTTTGAGGCCAAAGCTCCGCAGGCCATAGTATGTTTGGAACGCCGTCAAAACTGCGTAAAATGTCTGGTAATCCTGGAGGGCAGCAGAGGAAAAGGAATAGAAATTGTCCCTTTGCTGAAAGTAACAGAGCATCTTTTGGATATAGGCATCATAGATGGGAAACCGCTCCGGAACATGGTGGCTGCAGTATTTGGTCGCAAATGAATAGTGGCGGATGGACTTTCCGCCGTGGTCTACTGTGGCGATGTCTTCCACCAACGTAAGGTCCCCATTTCCCAGCCGTTCCTGAATCTTCAAAGACTGAATGTGCTTAGCCACGGGGTAGACCGATATAATATTGGTGGCATAAAATTTATTTAATACAGTTACCTTAAGAATCACTTCTTCTATGGTATCGTTGCCAGGGGCCATCTCATGGAACAGCTTTTCAAGCGCCCTCTCCTGCGCCGTGTACTGCTCATTGCTCTGCCACCGCAGCAGGTATTGCGCAATCTCTTCCCCAGCGGGTGTGGCAATGGGGATCTGCGGCTGCAGCGCAGTTTTATTACGTCTTCTTATGTCCGATGCATCGGGGCCCGCCATTCGGATATCCGCCCCCTCTTTGTCATAGACAAATACCGCTCGTTCCAGCCCCACAGTATGATTTTGGACAAGGTACCCCGCACGCATCCAACTCATGGCATAGCTCTGCGCCCGGTCATTTTCCCACCGATATTTCCGCATTGTGGCGATCAGAGGAAATCCCAAGATATCCTCCACATCCTGAAATGATAATTCCACCTTCTGGTTCCCCGCAGCGTGCTGCGCTTGCAGATACTGTGTCAGGGCCATATATTTATCCCCCAAGGGCATGGGAGGTCAGCTCCTTCCCGCGGAAATCCAGTCCCTAAACCATACTGGAGTCCCAAATGAATTTCTAATATCCATTATATCATTTGGGGAAGAAATGCCAAGACAAACATACCCCATACTGCATTAAATCTCTCTGAGACAAATATAGCGCGCAGCCGCCCTGTGTTCTGAAACAATTCCGACCTCCGCATCTCTCTTTGACCAGCTATTTCCTTCAACGGTCAGAGGAAAGCCAATGGGACAGCCGTACTGACCTTATCATCAAAAATGGCCCTCTAAATCTTCGTGAAACTATTTATGTCAAATTCAGCCTTTATTTTTTGAAAACGGCCAAATTCAGCATATAAAAAACAGCCATATGCACCGCCATCAAAACGGCTGTTTTTGGTAATTGCAATCAAATCAATTTTATTTTTTTAGGAAATATTTACATTTTATCTAAAATGATATTGACTTTTTAATGGAAAAGTATATATTATAGAGTACACACTACTCATCTACGATGAGTGATATGCGGCGGCATAGTGTGTGAAATGACGAGAAGGAGAGTTCATTTATGAAAAGATTTGTATCCATGATCCTCTGCTGCACCCTGATTCTCTCAGCCGGCCTTTCTTTTACCGGATGTGCATCCAAAAAGTCCGAGTACCCCTCTAAGCCTATTGAACTGATTATCCCCTGGACCGCCGGCGGAGGCACAGACGTCGCAACCCGTCTGTTTGCTACTTACTTAGAAAAACAACTGGGCACCACGATCAATGTCACCAACATACCGGGCGGAACCGGCTCCGTCGGCTCCGCCCAGGTTGCAGCGGCCAATCCCGACGGCTATACGCTGCTGCAGACCACTTTCGATTTTGTAACCGCTGATGTACAGCAGCTGGCTGGTTTTACAATCGACGATTTTGACGCAATCGGATCCTTCTCCGTTCAGCCCACCGTTTATTGCGTGCTCAGCAAAAATTGGGACAACGTGGACGATTATATTGCTTATGCAAAGGCTAATCCCGGTAAGGTAACAGTTTCTCACAATGGTGAAGGCGGCGTATGGCATCAGGCGGCGTCTAAAGCTGATGCAGCCATGGGTATTGAGAATATATACGTCCCCTATGACGGCTCCTCGGAGCAGCTTGCTGCCCTTTTGGGCGGCCACACGGATGCGGCAAGCATCTCCTATAACACCGTAGCGGATTATGTTAAGTCCGGCGAAATTTTCTGCCTTGGTATTATGACTGATGAGCGCATTGCTGCACTGCCTGATACGCCTACATTTAAAGAGCAGGGCTATGATGTTGTTTACAGCTCTTTCCGCGGCATCGTTGCGCCTGCCGGCCTGCCTGATGATATCCGCACCAAACTGGTATCCGCCCTTGAAGCGGCGGCAAATGACCCTGAGTGGCAGGACGCCGCCGAAAAAGGCTCGATTGACACTTGGAATCTCAACGGGGAAGATTATAAGGCATTCCTTGATGAAACCAAAGTGAGCGTGACAAAAACTCTGACAGATCTGGGCCTGATCTAAAAAATTGACAGATCCCCTCAATTTTTATGTCTATTTATTGCGCCACCATTTTATTCAATCCTTAACTCAACCCATTACGGACCGATTCAATTCATAACAGGAGAACGATATGGATAAGAAAAATGTTAGCATCGGAATCGGTAGTGTGGTATTTGGTGCATTCTTTTTCATCTCAGCTTTGGGGATTAAGGAGTCCAAGGCGTCCTCCGCCTCGGCCTCCTTATTCCCAAAGGTTATTACAGCACTGATTGTCCTCATGGGGCTTTTGTTGCTGCTGCGCGAATACGTCCGTATGCGCAACGGCGCCAGCAGTTCCAAGCCCATTGAACTTAAAAATGTTAAGTTGGTCATCATTTTCTGTGGTTCAATGCTGCTTTATGCTCTGTTGCTGAACACCTTGGGATTCATTGTCTGCACCTTCCTCTACCTCACTTCCATGGCAGTCCTTCTGGATAAAAACAGAAACAAACGCTCTATTGTCTATTCAATCATCTTTGGTATTCTTTTAACAGCTGCCATCTATTTAATGTTCAATAACTTTTTCAATGCAACTCTGCCAGTCGGAATGATCTTTGGAGGATAAATTAGTATGTCTGACTTTCTTACAATTGGATTCTCGGCAGTTCTAACGTTCCATAACCTTTTACTGGTTTTTTTCGGTGTATTCCTGGGGACCGTTGTCGGCGCGATTCCCGGCCTTACGGCAACGCTTGCCATCTCACTTTTGATTCCGATGACATTCGGCATGGACGCCATTCCTGCACTGGTGCTGCTCCTGGGAATTTATTGCGGCGGTATTTACGGCGGCTCAGTCACCGCAATTTTGATTAATGCCCCCGGCACCCCCGGTGCAGCGGCCACTCTGCTGGATGGACATCCCATGGCAAAACAGGGGCGTGCAGGCGAGGCCCTGGGCATCTCTACCATCAGCTCTGCCTTAGGCGGTCTGCTGAGCGCATTGATTTTGGTCTTTTTGGCCCAGAAAATCGCGTTTATCGCTTTGAAATTCTCGGCTCAGGAATACTTTGCAATTTCAGTTTTTGGACTAACCGTTATTGTCTCGCTCTCAAACGACCTCATCAAGGGAATGATCGCAGGCCTGTTCGGATTTACCATTGGATTCATCGGCCTGGACGGCATTACCAGTGTACAGCGTTTTACGTTTGGTTCGGTACGTATGATGAGCGGAATCAACATGATTCCGGTTATCATCGGCTTATTCGCCATAACTGAAATTCTTCGCCTGGTAGAAGGTGGAAAAGACGATGGAAAACGCCTTGAAATCGGAAAAATCAACCGGATTCTTCCGCCGGCTAAAGTTTTAATTCGACTAATTCCCACCTTTATCCGCTCCAGTATCATCGGTACCTTTGTCGGCATTCTGCCTGGCGCAGGCGCAAATATCGCCTCCTTTATTTCTTACAACGAGGCCAAGCGCGCATCGAAACACCCGGAACTATTTGGAACAGGGATAGAGGAAGGGGTGGCAGCCTGTGAAACAGCAAACAATGCGGTTACAGGCGGGGCCATGATTCCCATGCTGACACTGGGCATTCCCGGTGATGCCGTCACGGCGGTGCTCCTCTCCGCTCTATTGGTGCAGGGCTTCGCCCCCGGTCCCCTGCTGTTCAGCGAGCACATCGATGTTGTATATCCAATTTATGCGGCAATGATACTGGCAAACATTTTCGTGCTTATTATCGGTCTTGTGGCCGCCCGGCCCGTTGCTAAAATTGCGATGGTAAGCAAAAAATTTCTGGTACCCGGCATCGCGATTTTTGCCATGATCGGTTCCTTCGCCTCTTCCGGGTATCTGTGGGACCTCTGGGTCACTTTAGTATTTGGTATTTTAGGTTATATCCTGTACAAATTGGATTTTGAAGTGATGCCGATTGTATTAGGGCTATTGCTGGGCGATATGGTGGAGCGTTATTTCCGGCAGGCCATGATTCTTTCCCAGGGGGACTGGACTTCCTTTTTCACCCGTCCTATCAGCTGCATCCTTCTTCTGTTCGCCGTTTGCTCCGTTTTGTGGAATGTATACAAAGACATTCAAAAAAATTGGTTGCTGAAAAGCAGGAAATAATGATACACTATTCTTTGTGGTTGCGGCCCTCATTTTCCCAATCATTCAACCGCAAAGGAGTCTTTATGAGTAGAAGTAATAATATTGAATTGGCATATAAAGTACTGGAGACCATCCATAACGCACAGACTCCCGTCGGTGCAAATGCCCTGGCAATCAAACTTCAAATACCTCCCGCTACCCTAGGGCGTATGCTTCAGTCCATGGAATACAGCGGATACCTGGAAAAGGTCAGCAATAAGGGCCGTATCTTGACAGCCGCAGGCTTAGAACATATGAGGTCCCTGTACACGGACCTCTCCTCCATGGAAAATGTAACAGAGCTGAGTAAGCTGGTTGCGAGCACGGATAAGCAGACCATGCTGGACATGCTCCATGTACGCCGTCTTTTGGAGGCTGAGAGTATTGAACTGGCCTGCAACCGAATCACACAGGACGAGCTGAATGAACTAACCCACATTATTAACAAGCAGGACCAAGAAAAGGCTGCGCACCGCATTGGCCACCAGTGGGACCTGGAATTTCATTTGCGTTTGGCTCAGATTTCGGGCAATCAGTGTATCGGCCGCATTCTTTCGCTGCTGCTCAGACAGGATAATTCTTATGTGAAGCTGTCTATCATTGCCCAAACCGCACGGAACCTGCCTCATACTATTTCCCACCATCAAATTATTGAAGCCTTGAAAAACCGGGATATTCCTATGGCACGCAAGCTGATTTTACATCATATCGATTTTTACATTCAGTATATTGAAAAATATTACTAAATCAGTTCAATTTGATGTAATCATACAGCCAAATCCACTGACACAGCCGGGAGTCTGAATAGATTCAGGAGGGCCATGATACCGACGAGTATTCTCGGCATCAAAGGTTTACCTGTCTGTATTTGATCCTTTCCTGCGTCCAGCACAGCCAGATCCGTTCCATTTCCAGATTTTTCAGTCTACTTACTCATAGTCTTCGGCAAAAACTTGTTCGTCCTTGCCGGCATATTACGACAGTTCCGTTTGATAAAACTACATCCATAAAGCAGAGGGGCCTATCCATGGATAGGCCCCTCTGCTTTATGGTTTTTCAAAGTGGAATTTTCCAAAAGGGACAAGCCTGAACACGTCCCCCAGCATCATACAGCCCAGATTCTTCTGGGTCTTGTTATACCTATAAAAATGGTTTGCCCGCATCGATCAAACCGTGTCAGATGGATCGGCCGGTCCGTTTTACTACTGGCCCCCCTTTCATCAGCTCTGCTCCCGGGCCTCCCCTGGAACCGGCAGGAGAAAAACCGGATTTCCCTCCGCCGCCGGGGCAATGGTGCACTGGGGAAAAGCAAACTCCACCCCTTCCGGCGTTACACAAAACTCCCGCTCCGGAAGAAACCGCTTTACCCCTCTCTCCCAGTCCTGATCCAGAAAACAATCTCCGGCAGCCCTTCGGGTTCTCCCCTGCTCCGAAATCTCTGCTGCCAGCCGCCGGTTCGGCCGTCCTTTTCCGGGGAAAAAATCCCGCAGGGTGCAAGGCGCCCCCTCTCTCACCTTCCATGTATCTCCCCATTGTACCCTGCACGGTTTACCGTCTCCCCTGACCTCCTCCCCCTCCAAGCGCAGGCTGAGGATGCCGTCCCGGTTCAGTGTCACTTCTCCCGCCAGCCGCCCGGTCCAAGGGGTAAAAGGTCTGGAGGCGGCCCTGCGCTCTGCCAGCTCCAAACATGCTTTCCAATATATCTCCCTCTGCCAGCGCAGCCGCCATGACCTGGCCAGGCATCTGTAGTATTGGTTGATCCACCGTCCTCCCCAGCCTGTCTGCCTCAATTCCGGCCAATACAGACTGTACTCCAACACCGGCTCCCCCTCCAGCGTCATGGTACGCCGCTCCTCCTGCCAAGCCACTTCCGTAGTACCATCCGCACCGCTGCTTTTTTTCAACATAAGCCATCCCCTCCCGGGTCTATTTCCCTATTCTATGTAAAACAAACGATACCGTGTGCCAGAAAAGTTAATTTTGCTGTTTACTTTCACATTTTTGAATGTTAAAATTTATAATAGCGATCACAGTCCCGGTTCTCCGGGAGGAAGGAGTTTGCTATGTCTAAATTTCTAGATAAACCAGCCAGTGATACTCTCTACCGGGCAATTGCCTCCCTCAGAGATGAGGAGGAGTGCCGCAAGTTTCTCCAGGATCTGTGCACGGTATCTGAGCTGAAGGCCATGGAGCAGCGGATGGAGGTCGCCATGCTGCTGGACGACGGGCTGATTTACAGCGATATTCTGGAGCGTACCGGCGCCTCCAGCGCCACCATCAGCCGTGTCAACCGCTGTCTTCATTATGGCGCCAACGGATACCGCACCATTATTCCCCGGCTGAAAGGCGAAACCAAATGAGCAGTTACGACTTTTTAGCCGGCTGCTATGACGAACTGACCTATGATGTCCACTATTCCAACTGGGCCGACTATCTGGAGCGCCACTTCCGCAGGCGCGGTCTGCCCGGCAAAACAGTACTGGATCTGGCCTGCGGCACCGGCTCCCTTACCAGGGAGCTGGCACTGCGGGGGTACGAGATGATCGGCGTGGACCAATCCCCCGAGATGCTGTCCGAGGCCGTGGAAAAGAACCGTGCCGTGGACGGCATCCAGCCCATCTTTCTCTGCCAGCCCATGGAAAAACTGGACCTGTACGGTACCATTGACGCCTGTGTCTGCTGCCTGGACAGCATCAACTATGTCACCGACCCCAAAAAGCTGAAAAAGGCCTTTGACCGAGTCCACCTGTTTCTCATGCCGGGAGGCCTTTTCCTTTTTGACGTAAACACCCCGGAAAAGCTGGAAGGTCTGGACGGCCAGGTCTTTCTGGACGAGACGGAGGACACCTACTGTGTGTGGCGGGCAGAGTACTCCCGGCGCAGCCGGATCTGCTCTTATTACATGGACATCTTCCGTCTGGACCGGCAGTCCGGCCGCTGGGACCGGGGAGAGGAGCTTCACCGGGAACGGGCCTACTCCATTCCCCAGCTCACCAGCTTTTTAGAGGAGGCCGGCTTTCGGGACATTCAAACATTTGGCAATCTGAAGATGCGCCCTCCCCTCCCCGGGGAGGAGCGGGTCTTTTTTGCGGCCAGAAAGGATACTTGACCCATGAGCGATGAAATTGTACGTGCAATCACCGGGGACGGCCTGGTCAAGGCCGTCTCCATCACCGGCCGGGATCTGGTGGAGCGGGCCCGGAACGTCCACACCCTTCTCCCCATGGCCACCGCTGCCCTGGGCCGGGTGCTGATGGGCGCCTCCATGATGGGGGACATGCTCAAGGAACAAAACGGCTCCCTCACCCTCCAGATCAAAGGTGGAGGACCCCTGGGCACCATTTTAGCCGTCTCAGACTGTGAGGGCAACGTCCGGGGCTACGTCCAAAACCCTCATGTGGACCTGATGGAGAAGTATCAGGGCAAGCTGGACGTAGGGGCAGCCGTGGGGTTGGATGGCACCCTCACCGTCATCAGGGACATCGGGCTGAAGGAGCCCTATGTGGGGTCCATTGGCCTGTTCTCCGGGGAGATCGCCGACGACCTGGCCATGTACTTTGTAGAGAGTGAGCAGGTCCCAACCGCCTGTGCCCTGGGGGTTCTGGTGGACACCGACCAGTCCGTCACCGCCGCCGGAGGCTACCTTGTCCAACTGCTTCCCGGCGCGGGGGAAGAGATCATCTCAAAAATTGAAGCCGGCGTGAAAAAGCTGGGCTCTGTGAGCCATGCTCTGGCCGGCGGACTGGACGGGGAGGGCCTGCTGAAGGCCGTCTTGTCCGACTTTGATTTGGAAATTCTGGAACGGCACCCGGTGGAGTACCGCTGCTACTGCTCCCGGGACCGGGTATCCCGGGCCCTGATCAGCATGGGTAAAAAGGACTTGGCCCAGATGATTCAGGAGCAGGGACAGGCAGAGCTGACCTGCCAGTTCTGTGACCAGGTGTACCGCTATACCAGGGAGGAGCTGGAGGCCCTTCTGGCAGGGATGTAGTATGATTGTCTTCCCCTATGATGGATGATGGGCAATACAGGCCGCCCCTTTTCGGGAACAACCGCACAACACTCATATGATAAGCAGAGCGGGAGGCCCTTTCGGGCCTCCCGCTCTTTTGTCATCTTCCGCTGTTGGTCAGCGCCTCCAGCACGCTGTAGCGCTCCATGTCAAATTCCTTGGTCATGGCCAAAGCCGCCTCCATATCCAGATCCACAATGCGGCCGTCCTGGGTGGCGATGATCCGGTTGCCCTTCCCTTCCGCCAACACATTCACCGCCTCATACCCCATGCGGCTGGCCGTCTCCCGGTCCCGGGCGGTGGGGGACCCTCCCCGCTGGATGTGGCCCAGTACAGTGACCCGGGGATCAATGCCCACTTCCTCCTGGATGCGTTTGGCAATTTCGAAGGCGCTTCCGGCGCCCTCAGCCACTACCACCATATAGTGGGTGGTGCCGGCCAGACGGGCCCGGCGAATTTTCTCCACCACGTCTTTCTCAAAATCCACAGGCCGCTCAGGGATCAGAACGGCGGTGGCGCCCACTGAGATTCCTACATACAGAGCCAAATAGCCCGCATGGCGGCCCATGACCTCCACCACGGAGCAGCGCTCATGGGACTGCATGGTGTCCCTCAGCTTGTCCACACACTCCACCGCGGTGTTGCATGCGGTATCAAAGCCAATTGTATAATGGGAACAGCCGATGTCGTTGTCTATGGTGGCCGGAATTCCCACCACAGCCAGCTGCTGGCCGGACTCGGCGATCTGACGGGACAGAGCCAGCGCCCCACGGAACGTGCCGTCGCCGCCAATGGCCACGATGCCGTCCAGCCCCAGCAGCTTACAGGTCGCAATCGCCTTTTCTCTTCCCTCGGGCTGCATAAACTCGACGCTCCGTGCCGTATATAAAATAGTACCGCCTTTATCGATGATATGACTGACGCTGGAGCCCTCCATCCGGACAAAGTCGCTGTTAATCAGCCCGCTCCACCCCCGGCGGATACCCACGCATTCAATTCCTCTGCCCACTGCCGACCGGACCACCGACCGGACCGCAGCATTCATACCGGGGGCATCTCCTCCGCTGGTCAGTACGCCGATCCGCTTTACCTGACTACTCATAGTCTGGGACCTCCTTATTCATCGCTTCCGCCCCTGACGGGGCCGCGGCTTTGTCAATAATTATGTCACTGAGAAAAAAGAATGTCAAGGCGACGGATATGCTTCCAAAAAAGACGGTTTATTTTTACCAGTAGCATCTTTCAAATCTCTCAAAAAATTTACATCAAAATTTGGTTTTTCCTGTTGACAACCGGACGGCGGTTTAGTATAATAAGCAAGCCGTCGCAAGAGCGGTGGCCGACTGGGGAGCATAGCTCAGCTGGTAGAGCACATGCCTTACAAGCATGGGGTCACAGGTTCGAGCCCTGTTGTTCCCACCATTTATTTCCCTTTTTTCGGACTACCTGGCTCGGTAGTTCAGTTGGTTAGAACGCCGGCCTGTCACGCCGGAGGTCGAGGGTTCAAGTCCCTTCCGAGTCGCCACTTTTTATTTCTTTTGAGTGTGTCAAAAGAAATATGCCTCTGTAGCTCAGTTGGTAGAGCAGAGGACTGAAAATCCTCGTGTCGTTGGTTCGATTCCGACCGGAGGCACCACTTCCTCACAGCGCAAGCTGTGAGGAAGCCATATGCGAGTGTAGCTCATCTGGTAGAGCGCCACCTTGCCAAGGTGGAGGTAGCGAGTTCGAGCCTCGTCACTCGCTCCATTTTTTTGGAGCACGCTGCGGCTCCATGTGGTGCCATAGCCAAGTGGTAAGGCAGAGCTCTGCAAAAGCTCCACTCCCCAGTTCAAATCTGGGTGGCACCTCCAGCTTTTAGAAACACCTCGTTTGGCACAGGTCCTGCTTCAGGCAGGTCCTTCCGCCGGACGAGGTGTTTCTTTGTACATCCATCGGACCCGCTCCACCGGGCTCTGGTCTGGGGAAGAGTCGGGACACAAAAAGCACGGATCCTTACTTCTCTGCCCTATAGTCCATTATTACCTGAGGCACCTCCGGACTGAGGGGAAGAAACTGGTAGCCCGCCGTCTGATACCCTTCAATTACGGCGGGGAGGGCATCCACGGTGGTACCTCGGGCGGCGGAGTCATGGGCCAGCACCACCGCCAGCTCCTTCCCCACCCCCTTCAGGCAGTTGTCCGCAATGACGGAGGCGGCCAACGGCCTGACGGTGGCATCCTGGGCGGAGGCGTTCCAGTCAAAATAGACAAAACCCCGTCGGGTCATCTCCGTAATGATCTCCTGGTACGTCCCCCGGTCGTATCCGTTGATGCTTCCTCCCGGAAAACGAAAAATCCGGGGGGCGGTACCGGTCACTTCTTCTATCCATCGGTAGATCTGGTCAAAGTCCTCCAGAAACGCCTCCACCGAGGCGTAAATCTTTTTGTAGTCATGGCTCCAACTGTGGATCGCCAGCGTGTGGCCGGCGGCCACAATGTCCCTCATCCGCTGCTGGTCTGCCTGGCCGGTCTTGCCCACCACAAAGAAGGTGGCCTTCACTCCGTACTGCTCCAGAATCTCCAAAATTCGGCCGGTGTTGGCGGAGGGACCGTCATCAAAGGTCAGACACACTGTCTTTCCCTCCGCCGCCGGCTCCCCCTCCCAGGGGCGGACATACAATTCCGGGTAAAGCCGAACGTAGTCCGGCGCTATCCCCTCTGGCGTCAGCAGGGAGAACTCCTCCATCCGCCCGATGGTGCTCCGCGCCTGTTCCAGGTCGGCCTCCCGGTCCGTCAGACTGGCCTGAAGCTGCTCCAGCTGCCGGATCAGCTCTGTCTCCCGTCTCGCGCCGGCTGCTATAAACCAGCCGAAAACCCCGGCCAGGGCCAGCAGAGCAAACACCGCCAATAAAAACCATTTTTTCAGCCGCCGGGCCGCCGTCTCGGCCGGTACCGGGGCGGTTCGTGTCCCGTTGTACGCCATACGCTCTCCTGATCTCCGGGGCTGTCTCGTTTCCCCTGGTTTCTAACGCTCAGTATAAGAGGAATCCCGTCGAAAATCAAGAGATTATGTCAACTTGTAAACGGTTTGTAACCATTCTCCCATGGGCCGCCCTTTCCCTGGTTTTTATCCGGTCCTGGACAGGCGGCCGCCGGTTTTGAAAGGAGTCTTCCCCTGTGACCACACTGAAAAAAGCCTACCTGGAAATTACCAACGTGTGCAATTTAAACTGCTCCTTCTGCCCTGGAACCAGGCGGGCCCCAGGCTTTCTTTCCCCTGAACAATTCCGCCTTCTGGCCGGCCGGCTGCGGCCCCACACGGAATATCTATATCTCCATCTTATGGGAGAGCCCCTCCTGCATCCTCACCTGGAAGCTCTTCTGGATATTGCCGCCCAGCTCTCCTTTCAGGTCGTTGTCACCACAAATGGTCTTCTTCTCCCCCACCTTGGGGATCTTCTGTGTTCCAGCCCGCCGGTACGCAAGGTCAGCGTCTCCCTCCACTCCTTTGAGGGGAACTCCAGTCCCGGTGACCTTACGTCCTACCTGTCTGCGTGCACCCTCTTTGCCCGCCGGGCCGCAGAAGCCGGAAAGCACTGTGCCCTCCGCCTGTGGAACCTGGACGGCGACGGCACGCAGGGAGAAAACACCTGCAATCAGGTGATTCTGGACCAGTTGGAGCGCGCATTCCCCCGGCCCTGGAAAGAAGGGTGGCAGGGCACCACCCTGGCACCCCGTATCTACCTTGAGTGGGGCGAACGCTTCGAATGGCCCGACCTGGAGGCCCCCGAGGAGGGGAAGTCCGGCTTCTGCCACGGTCTGCGGGATCAGGTTGGCGTACTATGGGACGGAACCGTTGTCCCCTGCTGCCTGGACCATGAGGGGGACATCCCTCTGGGCAGCCTCTACGAATACACCTTAGAGGAGATTTTGAACTCTCCCCGGGCCAGGGCAATTTATGATGGCTTCTCCCACGGACAGGCTGTGGAGGAGCTGTGCCGCCGATGTGGTTTCCGCCGGCGTTTTTCCTGACCGACTTTTCTTTTTTCCACAGAAATGGCCCTCCGTATTCTCAATTTCTTTCCACTTTTACGCCCTGTTCCCCCCTGTTTTCCTCTTGTCAGCCCCCCGAAAAAGCGGTATAATACTTCCGTTATGTTACGGGACGGATAAGGCAAATCCGCATGGCGGTTGCGAATCCCGCCCCACGGAGGTAACATATGGTAAAAGCGATTGTAGGCGCCAACTGGGGAGACGAAGGCAAGGGCAAAATTACCGACATGCTGGCCGAGGCCTCCGACGTAGTCATCCGCTTTCAGGGGGGAGCCAACGCTGGCCATACCATCATCAACGATTACGGCCGCTTCGCCCTCCACATCCTCCCTTCCGGCATCTTCTATCCCCACATTACCAACATCATTGGCAACGGTGTGGCCCTGGACGCACAGAAGCTGGTATCTGAACTGAACGCCATCATTGAACAGGGGGTTCCCGCCCCCAAACTCATCGTCTCCGACCGGGCTCAGCTGCTGATGCCGTACCATGTACTTCAGGACACCTATGAGGAGGAGCGTCTGGGCGGTCACGCCTTCGGCTCCACCAAAAGCGGCATCGCCCCCTTCTACTCCGATAAGTACGCCAAAACCGGCATCCAGGTGTGCGACCTGTTCCACGAATCCCGTCTTCGGGAACGCCTCACCGCCGCCGTCACCTTGAAAAATGTACTTTTCCAGCACCTGTACCATAAGCCCAGCCTGGATGTGGACGAGCTGATGGACCAGCTGCTGTCCATCCGGGATGAACTGCGCCCCTATGTAGGGGATTCCGTCTCTTTCGTCCACGATTCCCTGGCGGCGGGAAAGACCGTGCTGCTGGAAGGCCAGCTGGGCTCTATGAAGGACCCGGATCTTGGCATTTTCCCCATGACTACCTCCTCTCACACCCTGGCCGGCTACGGATGTGTGGGCGCCGCCGTCCCCCCCACCGCTATCCAGGACGTTATATGCGTAACCAAAGCCTATTCCTCCTCCGTAGGCTCCCATGCGGAACCCTTTGTCAGCGAAGTCACCGGCCAGGCCGGGGACGAGCTGCGCCGCCGCGGGGGAGACAAGGGGGAGTTTGGCGCCACCACCGGGCGCCCCCGCCGGGTAGGCTGGTTTGACACTGTGGCCACCAAATACGGCTGCATGGTCCAGGGGGCCACTCAGGCCGCTCTGACCTGCCTGGATGTGCTGGGCTATCTGGATGAGATTCCCGTCTGCACCGGCTACGACATCAACGGCCGTGTAACCGACCGTTTCCCCACTACCCCCACCTTGATGGAGGCCAAGCCCGTCTTCACCACACTGCCCGGCTGGAAGTGCGATATCCGTGGCTGCACAGACTATAAGGCACTTCCCGCCAACGCCAAAGCCTATGTGGACTTTTTGGAATCCCGCATCGGCGTGCCTATCACGCTGGTCTCTACCGGCCCCAAGCGCCACGAGATCATCCAGCGCTCATCTAAACTGTAATATAAATCTTCGACGCCGAATGTCAATGGAGCAGCCGACGCCGGCTGCACGGAAAGGGAGCCCTGGAGGTTCCCTTTCACGCTATCTCTCCGCCGCTCATATTCCCGGCACGCCAACGCTTTCCCCCATATACAACAAGGAGAACTGACATGAGAAAAAAAATCTTTGCTTCCCTGCTTTCCCTGGCACTGTCCCTGTCTCTGTTCGCCGCCCCCGCGGCGGCGCTGGAGCTGGAGGACGCCAAGCAGCTGCTCCAGGACTACTACGTGGACCAAATTCCCCAGGAGGTCCTGGACAAAGACTCCCTGACTGAAATTTTATCTGCCCTGGGCGACCCCTACACCGTATATATGACCGCCCAGGAGTACCAGAGCTTTCTCTCCTCCGTCAATGGTGATACTGTGGTGGGCATCGGTGTGTCTGTGCAGAACGCCTTTGACAATGGATATAAAATCATGTCCATCCTGCCCAACTCTCCCGCTCTGTCGGCCGGCCTTGAGGCCGGCGACCACATCATCGCAGTGGACGGCACCGCTTTGACCGAGGGAATGGATGTGCGCGCACTTATCGCCGGCGAGGAAGGCACCTCTGTCACGATCACGGTAATCCGCCAAGCCGACGGCTGCCAGAAGGACTACACCATGAAGCGCCGCTCCGTGGTGATTCCCATCGTCACTTACAATAAAACCGGGGATGCCGGCTTTATCGACTGCATCAGCTTCGGCAGCAGCACGGCAGAGACGGTGGAACAGGCTCTTACTGAGTTGAATGACAAGATTTCCGTCTGGATCATGGACCTGCGCAGCAACCCCGGCGGCACCAGCGAGGCCGCCGCCGGCTCCGCCGGCCTCTTCGCGGGCAGCGACGTCATGGTGTATTTCCGTGATGCGGATGGGGCGTACAACTACCTGTACACCCTTCCCTCCTGCCCTGATCTGACGGACAAGCCTCTCATTGTGCTGACCAGTCCATACTCCGCCAGCGGCGCCGAGCTCTTTGCCGCCGCTGCCCGCGACCACCGCTTCGGGATCGGGATCGGCCAGCGCACCTTTGGAAAGGGCATCGCCCAAATTATACTGGACCAAACCAATACCAACGGCCTTTTTGAGGGCGATGCCCTGAAAGTCACCGCCTACCGCTTCTATTCCCCCGACGGAACCACCAATCATGTGGTGGGCGTGATCCCCACCCTGACGGTCTCCCCCCAGCACACGGCCGCTGTCGCCCTGCTCTTGTCCGATCCGGAGCCAGACCGGGCATTTGGACATCTTAAGCTGGAAATTGCCGGTCATACCTTCTATCTCACCCAGAGCAAGGTACAAAGCGCTGAGAACAAGGCCGCTTTCACTGAGCTTCTGGAGGCCCTGCCCCCTTCCGCAGTCCTGTCCAAGGGAGTCAGCACCCGGACCTGGGCCCAGGTTTCCCCCGCCCAGCTGGCCGCCGAATTTCAGTTAGACTATACCGCCCGCACTTTTTCCGACATTGCCGGCACTCCCTTTGAAAAAGAAATCAACACCCTGGCAGCCAGTCAGCTGATCAGCGGCTATGAGGATGGCACGTTCCGTCCCAACGCCCCCATAACCCGGGCCGAGTTCTGTTCCATGGTGGCCTCCGCCCTGAATCTCCCTGCCAACGAGAAGGCTCTCCCCTTTTCCGACACCAGCGCCGACGCCTGGTACGCCGGCGCCGTGTCCGCCATGGCCTCCCGGGGCTTTATCTCCGGCTGCGGCGACGGGACCTTCCGTCCTGACAGCACCATCACCTATGAAGAGATGGTAACCATCCTCTCCTCGGTGGCCGCCTGGTCCAGCATGGAGGGAGAGGCTCTGGTCCAGAAAGAGATCCCTGCCGCCGAGTGGCCCAACTACCATGGATTCAGCAGCTGGGCCCAGGTGCCCGCCCGTACCCTGGACCAACTGGGCGCCCTGGTGGGAGATCTGGCCCCCAGAGACACCAGCACCCGGGAGACGGCCGCAGGGATGCTGTGCGCCCTGATGCAGGGGATTCACCTGCTGTGGCAGTGAGACAGAACCGCATTGGAAACCCTGAATGTTTAAATCTGACATTTATTTTATCTTTGGAAAGGATATGACCGCAGCATGACCAAAATCGACATTATTTCCGGCTTCTTAGGTGCCGGAAAAACCACACTGATTAAGAAGCTCCTGGACGAGGCCTTTCAGGGGGAGAAAATTGTCCTCATTGAAAATGAGTTTGGCGAGATCGGCATTGACGGCGGCTTTTTGAAGGATGCCGGGGTGGAGATCACGGAGATGAATTCCGGCTGCATCTGCTGCTCCCTGGTGGGCGACTTCGGCACCGCCCTGAAACAGGTGCTGGCGGACTACGCCCCCGACCGGATCATCATCGAGCCCTCCGGCGTTGGTAAGCTGTCTGATGTCATTGCCGCCGTGGAGGGCATACAGAAGGATACCCCTGCCCTTCATCTGAACAGCTTTGTCACGGTGGTAGACGCCACAAAGGCCAAGATTTACATGAAGAACTTCGGCGAGTTTTTCAACAACCAGGTAGAGCACGCCTCTGCCATACTTCTCTCCCGGACTCAGAATATGGACCAGGCCAAGCTGGACACGGCTGTCCGCCTGCTGCGGGAGAAGAACAGCAAGGCCGCCATCCTCACCACCCCCTGGGATCAGCTTACCGGGGCCCAGATCACAGCCGCCATGGAGGGCGGACACTCCCTGGCCGAGGAGTTGATGGGCGAGATCGCCCACCATCACCACGATCACGGCGAGGACTGCGGCTGCGGCTGTCATGACCATGAACACCACCACGATCACGAAGACCATGAGCACCACCATCACGACCATGAGGAACATGAGCATCACCACCACGATGACCACACCTGTGACGAGGCGGCCTGCACCGCCTGCTCCGGCTGTGACATCGGCGGCCACGCACACCACCATCACCACCACGATGCCGATGAGGTCTTTACCTCCTGGGGCCGTGAGACGCCCCGGAAGTACAGCCGCGAGGACCTTCAAGACGCCCTCTCCGCCCTGGCCATGGGCGAAGACTATGGTATTATTCTCCGGGCCAAGGGCATGGTCCCCGCCGAGGACGGCCAGAGCTGGCTCCACTTTGACCTGGTCCCCGGGGAGTTCCAGATTCGAGCGGGCGGCGCCGACTATACCGGCCGGCTGTGCGTCATCGGCTCCGATCTGAAAGAGGGGGCGCTGGAAAAGCTGTTCCTCCTGGCCTGACGCTCTATCCCCCATTTCTTTCCGCCGCCCGGCACTTCGGCGGCAAGAGTCTAAACGATACGAGGTAAAACAATATGGCTGATTCCCGTATTCCCATCTATCTCATCACCGGCTTTCTGGACAGCGGTAAGACCACCCTCCTTACCGACACCCTCAATATGGACTACTTCAACGACGGCCAGCGCACTGTGCTCATCATGTGCGAGGACGGAGAGGAGGAGTACAATCAGGAGCAGCTGTCTCAGCGCAATTGCCGTCTGGTGCCAATTCAGGAGCAGGAGCAGATGAACACCGCATTTCTTCAGGAGATTGAGCGGCGCTACCAGCCCGAGCGGGTACTCATTGAGTACAACGGCATGTGGCCCATAGACATCCTGCGGGACCTGAAGCTGCCCAAGGAGTGGGGACTGTACCAGGCTATCCATGTTATTGACGCCGCCACCTTCGATACCTATCTCAACAACATGCAGTCCATGGTCATCGACATGGTCAGTGAGGCAGACATGGTCCTGTTCAACCGCTGCACTCCCCACATGCCCATGTCCGGCTGGAAGCGCTCCATCCGGGCGGTGAACCGGATGTGCGAGATTGTCTTTGAGGACGCCATGGGCGAGGAACTGGAGGTGGAGGACATCCTCCCCTATTCCCTGGAGGAGCCCCACCTGATCCTTGCAGACGAGGATTACGGCATCTGGTATCTGGATATTCAGGAGCATCCCGACCGCTATGTGGGCAAAACCATCACCTATAAGGCCCAGGCCATGACCGGCATGAAGCTGCCCAAAGGCTCTTTTGTCCCCGGCCGCAACGCCATGACCTGCTGCGCCGAAGATATCCGATTTTTCGGTTTTCTATGCAAGTATGACAAGGCCCGCTCTCTGAAGAAGGGGGAGTGGATCACCGTCACCGCCCAGATCAAGTGGGAACACGCCGATGTCTACGAGTCGGAGGGCGTGGTCCTCTACGCCCAGTCAGTAGAGAAGGCTCAGCGGCCCGAAGATCCTCTGGTATATTTCCGCTGAAATTGAGCGTTCGATCCTGTTTATCTCTGCCTTCAAATAATAAGAGTGCGCCGCCTGGTGGGCGGCGCACTCTTATTATTTGAAGGGTTTCAAAAGTACTTCTCAGCAAGGGCGGAGGAAATTGGGACGCAGACCCCCACGGCCCCAAGGATCGCTCCCGCGTTCTCAGGACAGATTCCCGCCTTCTCTCTAAAAAATACTCAGATACATCCGTTTTGACAGCTGTTCCAGCACCTTGATGCCGGCCAGACTGTTTCCCTTTTCATCCAGGCCGGGTGAAAAGATGCCGACGCCCATGCGGGTGGGGACCACGGCCATGATCCCGCCGCCCACACCGCTCTTAGCGGGAACGCCTACCTTTACAGCAAAGTCCCCCGAGCCGTCGTACATGCCGCAGGTCATCAAAATGGCGTTGACATAGTGGGCATACTGGCTGGGAAACAGCCTCTCATCGGACTGGGGGTGCTTCCCGCGGTTGGCCAGCACAAATCCAATATTGGCCAGGTCCTTGCTGTTCACCGAGATAGAGCATGCCTTGAAATAACAGTCCAGCACATCCTCCACCTCATCCTGTATCATGCCATAGTTTTTTAAAAGGAAGGCCAGCGCCCGGTTCTTATTTCCCGTCCGCTTCTCCGACTGGTAGACCGCCTCATCCACCTGAATCTCCGGGTCTCCCGCCAAGGTTCGAGTCAGGTCCAGCAGGCGCTGAAACCGCTCGTTGTAGTCCGCCCCTTGCAGCAGGGTGCACATGGCGATAGCCCCCATATTTACCATAGGATTTAAATGCTCACTGAGCAGTGTCTGGTCGGTAACATTGATGGCATCAAAGGGTTTTCCTGTGGCCTCCACGCCAACTCGGGAGCGCACATATTCCTCCCCGTTATCCATCAGCGCCAACAGCAGCAAAATGGGCTTTACCACACTCTGGATGGTAAAGCGCTTTTGATAGTCTCCCGCCTGGTAGTGCCGCCCGTCGCTGCGCAGCACATAGATTCCCAGATCATTGCAGTCACCCTTGGCCAACTCTGGAATATAGGTGGCCACCCGGCCCTGCCGGGTGTAAGGACGGCATTCTTCCAGCAACTGCTCCAGCAGTTCTTCCATGCTATCCAGTCCCTCCTTGGACTTTTCTTCCGGGACCCCATTGTCCCCGGTTTATTGTACTTGATTTGACCAAAAATGTCAATTCATAACAAAAGCCGCTGCCAAAATAGCAGCGGCTTTTGTAAAAGAATAACAAGCTCGCCTCAGGCTACTGCCTTGCTCTTCTTCCACTTTTTCACGTTAATCAGGATCAGCAGCACAGAGATGCCCAAACCGATCAGGTCGGTCATAGTTCCGGGAATAAACATCAGCATACCGCCGCCCACGAAGAGGGTACGCTCAATGATATTCAGCTTCCACAGCAGCCAGCCCTGGAAACCCATGGAAATGATGACAGTGCCAATCAGGGCAGAGATACACACCGAGATGATATTCATCAGATCTCCCTGGAGCAGCAGGCCGTTGTTGTAACAGAAGGCAAAGGGGGCGATAAACCCGGCAAAGCCCAGCTTACAGGCCTCCACGGCGGTGGTCATGGGGCTGCACTTGGCCAGTCCGGCGCCGGCGTAGGCCGCCAGGGCCACAGGAGGCGTGATGGCGGACAGGCAGGCGAAGTAGAACACGAACAGGTGGGCGGTCAGCAGGTTCAGACCCAGGCTCACCAGGGAGGGGGCCAGAATGGAGGCCGCGATGACGTAAGCGGAGGTGGTGGGCAGGCCCATACCCAGGATGACACAGGCGATGGCGGTGAATACCAGGGACAGGAACAGGTTGCCGCCGGCGGCCTTGATCATCATGTCGCCGAAGACCACGCCGATGCCGGTGAGGGAGGTCATGGCCACCACGATACCGGCGCAGGCACAGCCCATGACAATGGACATGGCGCCGAAGCCGGACTTCACCAGAGAGGTGATGATGTGCTTGGGGCGGAACCGCTTCTTCTTGTCAAAGAGCATAATGACGGGAACAGAGGTGGAGGCGTACAGCGCGGAGCGCAGGGGGGACAGCTGGGCTACCAGCAGGCAATAGATCAGCACGCCGATGATAACCAGATAGATCCAGCCGTCCTTCAGCACATCCCGGGCTCTGGGGATGTCCTTGGGATCCACCATCTCGATCTCCGCGATCTCGGACTGGGAAATAACGGCGGCGGCAGCGCCAATGAAGTACAGCATAGCGGGAATCACAGCACAGATGACGATGGCAATATAGGGTTCATTGGTAAAGGCCACCATCAGGAAGGCGCCGGAACCCATGACGGGGGGCAGAATCTGACCGCCGGTGGAGGCCACGGACTCCACGCCGCCGGCGAAGGGAGCGCGGTAGCCCCGGGACTTCATCAGGGGAATGGTAAAGGTGCCGGTACCCACCACGTTAGCCACAGCAGAGCCGTTGATGGTACCCATCAGCGCGGAGGCTACCACGGCGGACAGGGCCGCGCCCGCCCGAATCTTTCCGGTAAGGGCAAAGGCGATGTTGTTGATGAAGGAGCTACACCCGGACTGCTCCAGGAACGACCCGAACATGACGAACATAAAGATAACCGTAGCAGATACGCTCATGGTGGTGCCGAAAATACCGTCCAGATCCGTGGACAGGAACTGGAAGATCCGTGTCATACCATAGCCACGGTGAGCAATAGCCAGGGGCAGATAGGGACCGGCCAGAGCATAGCCGATGAAGACCAGTGCCAGAATGGGCATGATCCAGCCCAGACAGCGGCGGGTAGACTCCAGCACAATAAACAGCAGGAGGGCACCGGCCAGAGTAGCCATGGGGGTCACCACACCCAAGCGCTCGGAAATCTTGGACACCTCGTCCCGGGCCATAAATACGGCGGCCCAGACGGCTACGATGAGGATTATGTCAATGATGCGGGCTAAAATTTCAAATGCCTTTACATTGGCAAATTTTTTCTTAAAAAAATGCTCGTGGAGCGGATTGGCCAGCAGCACGATGGTGATGCCGAAGGCCAGATGGAATCCCCGCTGAGACACATAATTCAACTGGCCCAAATATCCGGTCCAGATATGGAAAATACCCATAAGCAGGGCAACCACAGAGGCCGCCTTGATAAAGGGAGAGCCCTTGCCCTCCTCCAGCGTTTTAGCAGCTGCCAATTCGCTGTCAAGACTAGTGACGTCAATTTCCTTGACTTCTTTCTTCCTAGCCATACTTTTCTCCTTTTATACACAAGTTAAGAAACGCTTATACAAATAAAGAAAACGTTAAAATTGCCTTATACTCCCGTACTGCCGTTTGGGGAATCCCCAAACGGCAGTACGAAGCAAGGCATTACAGATTTACTTTTGCGGGGACGGTCTGCTTACAGCATACCAGCCTCAGTGTAGTACTTTTCAGCACCGGGGTGCAGAGCGATGGGCAGGTCCTTACAGATAAAGTCGGGATCCTCCATCGCGGACATGGAAGCGTGGCTGACCACCAGGTCGCTCACATGGGTCGCCAGAGCCTGGGCAAAGTCATAGGCGGTCTGCTCATCCATGCCGGCGTTGACCACGATCAGACACTTCACACCGAAGGTAGCCACATCGGCATCCTGACCAGGGTAAGTACCAGCGGGGATCACAGTCTTGTAGTAGGAGGGGTTGGCCTCGATGACCTTATCCAGCTGCTCGTCGGTGTAGCCCAGGAACACGCAGTCCTTGGTCTGAGCCACAGACAGCTGGCCGCCGATGGGGATGCCGGCAAAGCCGTGGGCGGCATCGCGGACACCGTCGCCCACTTCTTCAGCGCCGTCGCCCAGACCCAGGTTGACCTTCTCCTTGGGCTCAACGCCGCAGGCGGCCAGACCGGCCAGACCGGCGATCTCGGTGGTGGAGGCCTCAGGGCCGATGGCCACATTCTTGCCGGCCAGCTCCTCAACCATGGTCATGCCGCTGCTCTTCAGGGCAATCCAGTTGGACAGAGAGGCGTACACGGCACACAGGGCGCGCAGGTCGGGGCAGGCCTGACCCTCGAAATTGCCCATGCCCTCAACAGCCTGAAGGGCGGTATCTCCGGCAATGGTGGCCAGATCCACATTCTTCTGCTGGATGTTCACACAGTTGGCGGGAGAGCCCTTGGAGGTCTCCACATTGACCTTGAAGCCGGGGACATTGTCGTTGATGACGGAGGCCACGCCGGCGCCCACGGGGTACATGGTACCAGTGGAATCAGCGGTGCCGATGGTCAGGATCTGGGTCTTGCCGGAGGGGGCTGCTCCGCCGCTGGCGGCGCCACTGCCGGAGGTACTACCGCTGTTGGTATTACCGCCGCCGCAGCCGGCCAGCAGAGACAGCAGCATCGCTGCGCTCAGCAGGGTTGCGAACACTCTTTTCATACTTGTTTGCTCCTTTATTCTCCAAAATTTGAACCGAACTTTCGGTTGGTTCACAAAATCTATCAGCCGTCCTCCACGGGAGGACAGTGGGAAGGCCCGACCTCCCCTTCTTTCAATAAACCATAAAATAAATAAGCTTTGCAATTTGCCGGACTAAATTATACTACATCCTGGCTGCTTTCGCAACCGGATTTGCAAACTTGTAAAATTTTTGTGAATCCTGTCCACGGATTTCCTCAGTTTACTTCCATTAATTTAGTCTTCTACCAGTCCCGACCCAGGTCCTTCGTTTTCTCCGGAGAATTGAGGCGCGCCATTGGCTTTCATAGGCTTTCCTCCCTCATCGCCCCGCTGCATGCAGGACAATATGCATTTTTTCTTTCAGCATTTTGTACAAAAACCAAAAGTTCATCGGCGTTCCGCCGCGCACATATTCCAATTTCCTGTTATCTATGTTTCGCTTTTTTGTGGAGATCCATCCGTTCCCACTACAGTTTTACGGCACAATTGCCACCTGTCAGCCCACAAATTTGTTCCAGTAACCCATGATAAAGATAAACAGTACGATCAGCGGCAGGACCCACGTCACATAGCCCCGCACCCCCTTGGGGAATTTCAATCCGGAGCCCGTATTGGCCTCCTCCAGGAAGCTGTTCCAGCCCCATCCCTTCCGGGAGACGCAGAACAGCAGATAGACCAGGGATCCCAGGGGCAGCAGGTTGTTGGAGATAATAAAGTCCTCCAGGTCTGAAATATTTGTGCCCGGTCCCAAGGGCTGAAGCCCGGACCAGAGATTAAAACCTAGTACACAGGGCATGGACAGCAGGAAAATAGCCGCCAGATTGACCAACACCGCCTTCTTCCGGTTCCACCCCCACATATCCATGGCAAAAGAGATGATATTTTCAAACACAGCGATCACGGTGGACAGTGCGGCAAAGGACAAAAATACGAAAAACAGCGCGCCCCACAGCTGTCCGAAGGCCATTTCATTAAAAATATTAGGCAGCGTCATAAAAATCAGCGCGGGTCCCTCCCCGGGAGAGACACCATAGGCAGAGCAGGCGGGGAAGATAATCAGTCCTGCCACAAAGGCCACAGAGGTATCCAGCACCCCAATGCGCAGCGCCTCCCCCGCCAGGGCATGGTCTTTGCCAATATAGCTGCCAAATACAGCGATGGCGCCGATGCCCAGGGACAGGGTGAAGAATGCCTGTCCCATGGCCGCAAATATGCTCTCCCCCAGAATCCACTTTCCCTCCGCGTCATACATCAGATTGTGAAAATTGGGCTGGAGATAAAAGCGCAGTCCCTCTGCGCCCCCCTCCAAAGTCAGGGACCGGACGGCCAGCACCGCCATGATGGCCAGCAGACACACCATCATTACCTTGGTGATCCGCTCCACCCCATTGCGCAGCCCCTGAAGACACACACTCATGCCAACCAGCACCACCAGCGCCATAAATACCGTCATCAGCCCTGGCTTTCCCATCAGGGCATTGAATTCCGCCGACACGCCCGCGGCATCCAGGCCGTTGAAATCTCCCATGGCCATCTTGCAGCAGTACAGCAGCAGCCAGCCTGCGATTACCGTATAAAACATCATCAGCAGGTAATTGCCGGCAATGCCAAACCAGCAGTACCAGTGCCACCTGCTCCCACCTGGCTCCAACGTATGGAAGGACCGGGCAATGCTGCGCTGACTCCCCCGGCCCACCGCCAGTTCCATCACCATGACAGGCATACCCAAAATCAACAAAAACAGCAGGTATACCAGCACGAAGGCGCCCCCGCCGTATTTCCCCGTAATATAGGGGAACCGCCACACATTGCCAAGTCCGATGGCGCATCCCGCTGAAATCAGCAGAAACCCCAACCGGGAAGAAAAGTTCTCTCTCTTCTCCATCAAATCACTCCTTTTTATCTTTGGAGCCGCCGGGGCTCCATCCGCTACAACGCCGTTCATTGTACTTGATTTTCCCCCTCGGGTCAACTGAAACCGGCCCGACTCACCTGTTTCTCCTCCGTTTTTTCTCCGCCGCCCTTGTTCGGATTCCTAAGATGTGGTATAGTAAAATCAACTTATTTTAATCTATCCAGACCACCTATGCCCACTATTTTGACAGGAAAGGAGTTCCCCCCATGCCGGATATTGTCGCCATCGGAGAGATACTCATTGATCTGACTCAGATCGGGACCAATGAACAGAACGTTGGGATTTTTGCCGCCAATCCCGGAGGAGCCCCCGCCAACACGGTGGTGGCCGCCGCCCTGCTGGGCGCCTCCTGCGCCTTTCTGGGCAAAGTGGGCCGTGACAGCTTCGGCGACACCCTTCTGCACACATTGGAGGAACATGGTGTGAACACCGACGGCATGCGCCGGGGCGACCGGGCCACCACCATAGCGGTGGTCACCCTCTCCCCCCAGGGAGAGCGCTCCTTCCAATTTCTCCGGGGCGCGGACCTGGACCTCTCCCCTGACGAAGTAGACAAAACTCCGCTGCCCCGGTGTAAAATCTTTCATTTCGGCTCCGTCAGCCTGACCGCCGGCCTCTCCCGCTCCGCTACCCTCTTCGCCGTCCGGCAGGCCAGGGCCCAGGGCGCCCTGGTCAGCTACGACCCAAACTTCCGCCCTGGACTGTGGCCCTCCCGGGAATCGGCCCTTCAATGGATGGCCCTCCCCCTCCCGCTGGTGGACATCATCAAACTGTCCGACGAAGAGCTGCCGCTGATCACCCATACCGGCGATCTTGCGGCGGGCACCCGGTCCCTGAGGGATCAGGGAATCCGTTTGGTCCTGGTTACCTTGGGCAGCCGGGGCGTCTTTTACCGCTGGGGGGAGCACTCCGGGCTGGTTCCTAGCGTGCCCACCAAGGTCGCAGACACCAACGGCGCCGGCGACACCTTCTTGGGCGCCGTGCTCAGCCGTCTGGCCCGCCGCCAGGAAGGCCCTCTGGAGGGACTTGAACCTCCGGAACTGGAGGACATTCTCTTCTTTGCCAACCGCGCCGCGGCTCTCACCTGCTCCCGCAGCGGCGCCATTCCGGCCATGCCCGCACTGTCGGAATTGATTTGACACTCTCTGCAAATACACCTAATACAAACAAGGAGTACAGCCCATGAGGCAGTTTACCTATACCATCTCCATTCCCATCGGCCTTCACGCCCGGCCCGCCGCCCAGTTGGTGGAAACCGTCAAGGGGCTGTCCAGTACGGTTACCATTCAAAAGGGCATAAAAACCGCCCCCGGCGGCCGTCTGATCTCTCTCATGCTTTTGGAGGCCCACCAGGGCGATTCCGTCACCGTTACACTGGAGGGCCCTCAGGAGGAGCAGGACGCCCACACCCTCCTTCACTTCTTCCAAACCCACCTGTAGGAGCGCGGCTTTATCTCAATCCTTTGGAGGCTGCTATGGAACAATTATTTGGACAACTTATGTCCCCTGGCGCCGCCGTTGGCACCATTTACCTCCACACCGGGGCTGAACCGCTCTCCTCCTCACCAGACGCGTCCCTGTCCCCCAAAGAGGAGCTGGCTCATTTCCGCCAGGCCTGCCGTTTGGCCGCAGACCAGCTCCGCGCCCTGGAAGACAGAGCGCTGGACCAGGCAGGCCCCCAAGGAGCTGAAATCTTTCATGTCCATGCCATGCTGCTGGAGGACCCGGATTTTCTGGAGACGGCAGAGCAGCTTATCGCCGCCGGACACTCCGCCCGGCAGGCTGTCCTCCAAACGGGACAGCAGTTCTCCGCCGCCTTTTCCGCCGCAAGCGATGACATCTGGCGGACACGGGCGGCTGACATAGAGGATGTTTCCGCCCGTGTGGCAGATCTTCTTTCCGGGACGGCGGACCCCCCCATGCCCCACACCCCCGTCCTTCTTGCCTCCCACACGCTCTCACCCGGGGAGCTGCTGCGCTGGGGAAAGGAGCGGCTGCTGGGCCTGATCCTCTGCCAGGGCTCTCCCGCCGGACACACAGGGATCTTGGCCCGGTCCATGGGCATCCCCGCCCTCACTGGAATCAGTCTGCCCCCCTCCTGCCATGGGCTTCCTGCCATTCTGGATGCCGATGCCGGACAGCTCTGCCTGGACCCGGATGACCTCCACCTCACCCGGTTTGCCCAGTCCCGGCAGCAGGCAGCCCAATCCTCAAAACAGCTCCGGGATCTGGCCTCTCTCCCCTCCGTCACCCGGGGCGGGCGCCGCGTCCCCCTCCTGGCCAATATCAGCACCCCGGAGGAGTGCGCCGACGCCCTGCTTCAGAGTGCCGACGGAGTCGGCCTTTTCCGCAGTGAATTTCTGTTTATGAACCGTCCCCGCCTCCCGGATGAGGAGGAGCAGTACCGCCAGTACCGCAGAGCGGTTCAGCTGCTGGCGGGACGCCCCCTGGTCCTGCGTACCCTGGACGCCGGATCGGATAAGCCCATACCGGGACTGGCCCTGCCCCGGGAGGACAATCCAGCCCTGGGCCGGCGGGGCATCCGCCTCTCTCTGGACCTGCCCGACCTGTTCTGTTCCCAGCTGCGTGCCATTCTTCGCGCGGCGACCTGGGGACCTGTTTCCGTCATGTTTCCCATGGTAACCCACCCGGAAGAGGTCTGCCGGGCCAAGGCTCTGCTGGCGCGGTGCCGGGCGGAACTGACGGAGGAGGGACACTCCCCCGGACCGCTGGACGTGGGCGTAATGATCGAAACCCCCGCCGCCGCCCTGCTGGCCGACCAGCTTGCCCAGGAGGTATCGTTCTTTTCTTTGGGAACCAACGATCTCACCCAGTATACCCTGGCGGCTGACCGGCAGCACACCGATCTCGCTGCCGCCCGCCACCCCGCCGTTCTCTCTCTCATCCGTATGGCGGCGCAGGCCGCCCACAGGCACGGCTGCTCTGTCACCGTCTGCGGTGAACTGGCCGCCGATCCGGATATGACCGCCCAGCTTTTGGAATTGGGTGCGGACGCCCTGTCCGTTTCCCCCACTGCTCTGCCCGCCCTGCGGCAGCGCATCCGCTCGCTGGATTAGCCGCCGTTGACCGCTGTGTAACCCCCCATCCATATAATATGAGACCGTCAAACTTCCCTGGGGAATCGTTTGACGGTCTCATATTATTTTTCCGCCGGAAACCGGCGCCGCATCTTTATTGCTCCCGTTTCAGCTCTACTTCCGGCATCAGCTCCTGGTTGACCACCTGAAGCATCCAATCCAACTGACGGGCCTCTTCCGGCGTAAAGCGGGATTTGATTCGCTCCATCACGGCCTTCATATAATTGCTGCTGATGTTGTAATAGTCCATATACTTCTGGGTAGGCCGCAAATGGTATTCCCGCCGGTCATAGGGGGACTGAACCTTTTCCACATAACCTTTCTGGATCAGATTATTCACCTTATAAGCGGCATTGGGGGACGAGATATGGACGAAAGATGCAAACTCATTGATGGTCGGCTCGTTCAGCGCCAAAATGATCTCCATACAGAAGGTCTCCACCGCCGTCAGGCTGGCTTCCCTACTCTGAAACCGGGAAAATATCTCCTGGTAAAAATGCAGCTTAAACTTGGTATACACCTCAGAAAAGCTCTCCTCCAGCAACGTTTCTCCCACTCCCTGCACTTGATATCATCGGGCCGGTCCCGCCCGGAAAAGCCGCAGCGGCTTCTCTGACCAGGCCGGCCCGGCGGATCGCTCCGCGGTCCTTTTCTATCATACCAACTTCTGATTCATTTCGCAAGGGGAGGCGGGGTGCTCTGTCAGGGCAAAGGTCAGCTCCGCTTTACAGGCCGTCTTCCCATTTACCTTGGCGGCAGCCATACCGAAGCCCACAGGTCCCCGGCGGGCGGTGAGCTCACACTCCAGCTCCAGCACATCGCCGGGCCGGACCTGCTGCTTGAAGCGGGCGTTTTTAATACCGCCGAAGAGAGCCAGCTTTCCTTTGTTCTCCTCCTCGGTGAGGATGGCCACCGCCCCCACCTGGGCCAGGGCCTCTATGATAAGCACTCCAGGCATCACCTTGAAACCGGGAAAATGGCCCTGGAAAAAAGGTTCGTTGGCGGTGACACACTTCAAGCCCCGGGCACGCTGTCCGGGAATGCAGTCTGTGATCTTGTCCACCAGCAGAAAGGGATAACGGTGGGGCAGCAGGGCCTCAATCTCGTCAATATTCAGCTCCATTACCGCCCCTCCCACTTTTTCAGCACCAGGGCGGCATTGTGCCCTCCGAACCCCAGTGAATTGGAAAGCGCAATCCGGATGTCCGCCTTCCGCCCCTGGTTGGGCACAATATCCAAATCACAGGCCGGGTCGGGCACCTGATAACCGATGGTAGCGGGAACATAGCCCTCCTTCAGCGCCAGGGCCGTCAAAATGGCCTCCACCGCCCCGGCGGCCCCCAGAAGGTGGCCGGTCATGGACTTGGTGGAGCTGACCATCAGCTTTTTGGCATGTTCGCCAAAGGTGCTGTATATCGCAGCGGTTTCGCAGGAGTCGTTCATGGGGGTGGAGGTGCCGTGGGCGTTGATATAGTCCACTCCCTCCGGAGAAATACCCGCATCGGCCAGGGCCTGGGCCATACAGGCGGCCCCTCCCGCCCCGCCGGGGGCGGGGGCTGTGATGTGGTGCGCGTCGCAGTTGGCGCCGTACCCCACCACCTCGGCGTAAATTTCAGCGCCTCTGGACCTGGCGTGCTCATACTCCTCCAGCACCAGCAGGCCGGCCCCCTCGCCCATGACAAAGCCGGAACGCTCCAGATCAAAGGGAATGGAGGCCCTCATGGGATCCGTACTCTCGGTAAGGGCCTTCATAGCGGTAAATCCGCCCATGGCCAGGGGGGTGATGGCGGCCTCGGCGCCGCCGCACAGCATCACCTCACTGTAGCCGTCCCGGATGTGGCGGAACGCATCGCCCACAGCGTTGGAGCCGCCGGCACAGGCGGTGACCACACAGGAGCACATCCCCCGAAACCCATAGCGGATGGCCGCGTGGCCGGCGGCCATATTGGAGATGATCATGGGAATGACAAAGGGGGACACGGCGTCAAAGCCCCGGCTCAGTCCCCTCTCGTAAGCATCTCCCACAGTCTCAAAGCCGCCGATGCCGCTGGAAATCAGCACGCCGCAGCGGTCTGGATTTTCCCGCTCCATATCCAGGCCGCTGTCCGCCATGGCCTGGTCGGCGGCAATGAGCGCCAGCTGGGTAAAGCGGTCCATCTTTTTGGCGTCCCGCTTGCCCAGCAGTCCGTCAATGTCCAGGTTCTTCACCTCGCCCGCCAGCTTTACCTTCTGGTTGGCGGTATCGTACCGGGTAAGGGGGGCGATGCCGCACCTGCCCGCCCCGGCACTCTCCCAGCTTTCGGCCACAGTGTTGCCGATGGGGTTTACCGTCCCCATGCCCGTGATGACGACTCGTCTTTTTTCCATATTCTTCACCTCGTCAAACTGCCATTCCGCCGTCCACGCACAGCACCTGGCCGGTCACATAAGCCGACTCGGGCCGGGCGAAAAAAGCCGCCGCCCGGGCCACGTCCTCCGGCACCCCCGGCTTGCCCATGGGGATGGTGGACAGCATGGCTTCCCTGGCCTTTTCCGGCAGGACGGCAGTCATATCCGTGTCAATGAAACCGGGGGCCACCGCATTGACCGTGATGTTTCGGGCGGCAAGCTCTTTGGCCGCCGCCTTGGTCAGCCCCAGAATCCCCGCCTTACTGGCGGCGTAACCGGTCTGCCCCGGGTTTCCCCGCAGTCCCACCACACTGCTCAGGTTGACCACACGGCCATAGCGCTGGCGCACCATCACCTTGGCCGCCGCCTTCATGCAGAAGTAGGCCCCCTTCAGGTTGGTGTCCAGCACCCGTTCAAAGTCCTCCGCTTTGGCGGTCATCAGCAGACCGTCCCGGGTGATGCCCGCGTTGTTCACCAGAATATCCACCCGGCCAAAGCGGTCCTTCACCGCCTGCACCAGCTCCTCGCAGGCCTCGGGCCGGGACACATCGGCCCGGAAGGCCTCTGCCTCCGCTCCCAGAGCCCGGCAGGCCTCCACCGTCTCCAGGGCGGCCTGCTCACTGCCCGCGTAGTTGACGGCCACCGCCGCCCCCTGCCGGGCCAGCTCCAGACAAATGGCCCGACCGATCCCCCGGCTGCCGCCGGTGACCAGAGCCACAGATTCTTGCATGGTCATTGGGCTTCTCCTTTCAGGGCCGCCTCCACGGTTTCAAAGTCGGCGGCAGTGTCGATGTTGTACAGCTTCATGGAAGGGGCCGTCTTTTTCACAAAGGAGGACAGGGTCTTTCCCGGCCCGATTTCCAGAATCGTGTCAATGCCGTCCGCCTCCATGCGGCGGATGGTGTCCTCCCAGTACACCGAGGACTGGACCTGCTTCTCCAGAAGAGAAGGGATGGTATCCCCTTCCTCCATCGGTCCGCCCTTACAGTTGAAGTAGACGGGCAGATCCATTTTTCCGAACGAGATGGTCTGAAAATGGGCAGCCAGCACATCCCCCGCGGACTTCATCAGCCGGGTGTGGAAGGGACCGCTCACTTTCAGCGGCATGCAGCGCTTAGCCCCCAGCTCTTTTGCCAGTTCTCCCGCCCTGTCCACGGCGGCCTTCTCGCCGCCGATGACCAACTGGCCGGGACAATTATAGTTACAGATCTGAACCACCCCTTCAGAGGCGGCCTGGTCACAGGCGAGCTGGAGCTTCTCCCGGTCCAAGGCCAGCACGGCGGTCATGCCGCAGTCCAAACCGGCGGCCGCCTCCTCCATGGCCCGGCCCCGGAGGGCCACCGTTCTTAAAACAGTCTCCCGGTCAAAGACCCCGGCAGCATACAAAGCGGAATACTCCCCCAGGGACAGCCCAGCGGCGGCGGTGGGACGGACCCCCGCCTGACGGAGCAGGTCGGTGACCCCCACGGCGAAGGCCACCATACAGGGCTGGGTGTACCGGGTCTGGGACAGGCGCTCCTCCGGCCCCTCAAAGGACAGCTGCTTCAGATCAAAGTCCACCGGAGCCCCGTCCAGCGCCCTGCGAAATTCCGGATAATTCTCGTAAAAGTCCCGGCCCATACCCGCCTTCTGGCTGCCCTGACCGGCGTATACAAAGGCTAATTTCATCCTTAAACCTCCCGGGCCAGACGGGCCGCCGTCTCATGGCAGCCGGAACACAGCTCCTCCAGAATGGTCCGCAGGGGGCGGATCTCATGGAGCATCCCCGCCACCTGGCCTGACATGAGGGAGCCTGTCTTCACATCCCCGTCGAACACCGCCCGGCGCAGGGAGCCCAGGGTGAACTTCTCCAGTTCCATCTTGTCCGCCCCGGCCTTCTCCTGCTTCAGATACTCCCGGACCATCTGGTTTTTCAGCACCCGGACAGGGGCCCCCACGGAGCGGCCGGTAACGGCGGTGTCGCTGTCCTTGGCCTTTAAAATTGCCTGCTTGTAATTGTCATGGATGGGACACTCCTCGCTGACCAGCAGGCAGGTGCCAATCTGGGCGCCGCAGGCCCCCAGGGCAAAGGCGGCGCACAGCTGCCGGCCGCTGGCAATGCCTCCCGCAGCGATGACGGGCAGATCGGTCATCTCGCAGATTTGGGGCACCAGGGCCATGGTGGTCAGCTCACCCACGTGTCCGCCGCTCTCGGTACCCTCAGCAATAAAACCGTCTACTCCCATAGGCTCCAGACGCCGGACCAGGGTGGTAGCGGCCACCACGGGGAACACTTTGATCCCCGCCTCCTTCCACATGGGCAGGTACTGGCTGGGGACGCCGGCGCCGGTGGTCACCACCTGGACGCCCTCCTCCACCACCACCTTGGCCATCTCGGGAGCGGCGGGGTTCATCAGCATAATATTGACGCCGAAGGGCTTTCCTCCGGCCAACTCCTTACAGCGGCGGATGTGCTCCCGGAGCATGTCGGCGCTCATTCCTCCGCCGCCGATGAGTCCCAGGGCCCCGGCGTTGGATACGGCAGCGGCAAATTCCCCGGTGGCAATATTGGCCATGCCGCCCTGGATCAGGGGGAACTCAGTCCCCAGCAATTCATTTAATTTCATCGTATGTCTCCTTTATGGCCCCCCGCCGGGGGGACAGTAACCGAGCTTTGCCCGTCAGGGCGGGGACATGGCTCTCCGATTCCGGTCAGACTCGGCCCGGCCTGCGGCCGCTCCGGGTTCTGCCCCGCACTTCGGCGCTATGTCCCATGCTCGAGAATCCGGCGCTTCCTGCCGCCCCAGGCGGCTGCCGAAGCGAAGCCCAGCGGAGCGGCTTCGGTTCGGAAAGGACGAGCGACGCAGTGAACGAGCCCTGCCCGCCAGGGCGGGGCGAGGGATACGAAGTCCGCGCTTCATGCCGCCCCAGACGGCTGCCGAAGCGAAGCCCAGCGGAGCGGGTTCGGTTCGGAAAGGACGAGCGACGCAGTGAACGAGCCCTGCCCGCCAGGGCGGGGCGAGGGATACGAAGTCCGCACTTCATGCCGCCCCAGGCGGCTGCCGAAGCGAAGCCCAGCGGAGCGGGTTCGATTCGGAAAGGACGAGCGACGCAGTGAACGAGCCCTGCCCGCCAGGGCGGGG